>Ga0194037_1000522_pt1 | contig 29773 bp, 23 predicted proteins | sample JunL306m_MetaG_FD_148653 | JGI IMG/M metagenome (GOLD analysis project Ga0194037, IMG submission 148653) | Anoxic zone freshwater microbial communities from boreal shield lake in IISD Experimental Lakes Area, Ontario, Canada - Jun2016-L304-6m | ecosystem: Environmental > Aquatic > Freshwater >...
TAATAAGACCACCCAAGCGAAGCGCGTGCTGGCATTTCCGGCAATGGATCGATGTGACTGCCGGAAACGCTTTGCTCGCTTTTGCTCGTAAAGCCTTATTCGGCTTATAACTGCCCACATAATTTAAGTCTTAATATAGGTTGGGTTAGCGATTGCGTAATCAGATCATAACGCCCATCCTTACCCCAAAGACCTGCTTATAACGTATAATGGCCAAATTTTATTTGGCTGTTTTAATGTCTGTTACTGATCTTGTTAAACAACTTACTCAACAATTGGCGCTGTGTCTTAATCAAGATAGGCAGGGCTTTAAGCGCCAGTTAGATCGCTTGCGAGGTGATTGTAAAAAAGGCAAGCAACCGCTGGAGCAACTCAATGCTTTGGCTGGTCGCATCGAGCGTTCTGTGGCTAATAGACAAAAACGCTTAGCCAGTTTTCCTGTTTTAAACTTTCCTGACTTGCCGGTCACGGCTAAGAAAGATGATATCGCTAAATTGATTCAAGATCATCAAGTGGTGATTATGTGTGGTGAAACGGGTTCGGGTAAAACCACTCAACTTCCTAAAATTTGTTTATCGATAGGTCGCGGTGCGGCGGGCTTTATTGGTCATACTCAGCCTAGACGTATTGCCGCGAGGACTGTGGCTGATCGTATTGCTGAGGAATTGGGTGAGCCGATTGGTAAGTCGGTCGGTTATAAGATTCGCTTTAATGATAAAACCCATGCTGATTCATTAATTAAGTTAATGACCGATGGTATTTTGCTGGCGGAATCGCAAAACGATCCGTATTTAAACCAATACGACACCATTATTATTGATGAGGCACATGAGCGCAGTTTAAATATCGACTTTTTAATTGGCTATATGAAATGGCTGTTACCTAAGCGTCCCGATTTAAAACTGATTATTACCTCGGCGACCATCGATACTCAGCGCTTTGCTACACATTTTAATAATGCGCCGATTATTGAGGTATCAGGTCGTACTTATCCGGTAGAAATGCGTTATCGGCCTATCGAGCAAAAAGAAGAAGATGATGAGACCTCAGATGATTTGCAAAACGCCATATTAGATGCGGTTGATGAGCTGTATCGGGATTTGCGTGGCGATATTTTAATCTTCTTGAGTGGTGAGCGAGAAATTCGCGAAACCGCTGACTCTTTAAAGAAACATCATCCTACTCTATATGATGTGTTGCCTTTGTATTCTAAGCTGAGTGTAAGTGAGCAAGAGCGGGTCTTTAAGCCGAAAGGTGGTAAGTTGCGGATTGTGCTGGCGACCAATGTTGCAGAAACTTCGTTAACAGTACCGGGTATTCGTGGTGTGATTGATAGCGGTCATGCGCGTATTAGTCGTTACAGTCATCGCAGTAAAATCCAACGATTGCCTATTGAACGTGTTTCGCAATCGTCGGCTAATCAAAGGGCAGGGCGTTGTGGTCGAGTTGCTGAAGGTATCTGTATTCGTTTGTATTCGCATGATGATTATTTAGCCAGACCGGAGTTTACCGAACCTGAAATCATGCGTACCAATTTGTCGGCGGTTATTTTACAAATGACGGCCTTAAATTTGGGTGATATAGAAGACTTCCCCTTTTTAGAACCACCCGAAGATAAGATGATTCGGGATGGTAAAAATGTGCTGCATGAAGTTAATGCCTTAGATAAGTCCGGCAAGTTGACTGAGGTCGGCAAGCAATTGGCTAAGTTTCCGACCGATCCTAAATTAGCGCGTATGCTGATTGCCGCAAGCCATGAACATTGCTTGACCGAAGTGGCGATCATTGTTTCAGCCTTAAGTGTGCAAGATCCGCGTGAAAAGCCTGCCGATAAGATGCAGCAAGCTGATGCTAAGCATGCGGCTTTTCGTCATCCTGAGTCTGACTTTTTAACCTTGCTGAATGTTTGGAATACTTACGAAGATCAGAAAAAGCATCTGTCGAATAACAAATTACGTAAATATTGTACTGATAATTTCTTATCTTACTTACGTATGCGCGAGTGGTTTGATATCCACGCGCAAATCATGCAGGTGATTAAAGGTGATTTAAAAATGCACCCGAATACCGATGGCGCGGGTTATGAGAAAGTGCATCGAGCTTTATTAACGGGCATGTTATCAAATATCGGTTTTCGTCATGATCCTTATGAGTATTTGGGGGCTAGAGGCTTAAAGTTTTTTATATTTCCGGGTTCTGGGCTCCATAAAATCAAGCCTAAATGGATTATGGCGGCAGAGCAAGTCGAAACCAGTAAGGTTTATGCACGTACCGTGGCGAGAATCGAGCCAGAATGGATAGAAGAATGTGCGGGGCATTTAGTTAAACATAATTACTATGATCCCCATTGGCAGAAAAAGACCGGACGTAGTGCGGTTTCTGTGCGAACTTTATTGTATGGCTTGACCTTGCAAGCCGGTCGTAAGATTCCTTATGAGCATGTGGATGCAAAAGCGGCGCGGGAGATTTTTATACGCTCGGCTTTGGTCGATCATGATTATCATAGCAATGCGCCTTTTTATGTGGCGAATCAAAAATTGCTAGAAGAAGTCGGTATTATTCAGCATAAAGGTCGGCGCGTTGATTTAGTCGAAGATGAGCAATGGTTGTATCAATTCTATGATAACAAGTTGCCGCCTGAAATCGTCAGTGGCATTACCTTAGATACTTGGCGTAAAGTTCAAGAAAGAGCCAATCCTAAGATTTTATTTTTGACTAAGGAAGATTTAACGCGCGATCAAGAGCAGGAATATGTCAATGAGTGGGATTTTCCTGATACTTTTCCTAAGGTTTGTTTGGGCACTCGAAACCATGTCAGTATTCCGCTGCAATATCGTTTTGAGCCTGGGCATGATGAAGATGGCGTGACCGCGATTATTCCAGTGCATCAATTAAATCAGTTTAGCCAAAGCGCTTTTGAGTGGCTAGTGCCGGGCTTGTTAGAAGAAAAGTGTGTGGCGCTTATTAAAGGTCTGCCTAAACAGCTTAGGAAGCATTTTGTGCCAGTGCCGCAAACCGTAAAGCAATGCTTAGAAATAGAGCCGGATTTTAAAGGTTCGATACAGGAATGGTTGAGTTATCGTTTGCGTATACTGACTGGTGAGGCGATTCCTTTGAATGCTTGGAGTCTAGGGGATTTGCCTTATCATTTACGTATGAATTTTAGGGTGATTGATGAGCAGGGCCAGTTGCTCGATTATGGTCGTGACTTAAAGACCTTGCAGCTTAAATATACCCTTAAGGCAGAAAGCAGTTTTGATCAGATTGCCGCTGATGAGCTGAATTACACCGGCTGTATTCAATGGGCGTTTGATGATTTACCCGATACTTATCAATTTATACAAAACGGTCTGACCTTAAATGGCTTTCCTGCTATCGTTGATGAAGGCGATGCCGTGGGTGTGCGTATTTTTGATACCGAACAAAAAGCCGCTGTTCAGCATCAAGCCGGATTAATGCGCTTATTTCAGCTGCAATTACGCAAGGAATGTACCTATCTGCTTAAAAATATCCCGCAGTCAGCGGTAGCGGAGCTTAGTTATAATCGTTTACCTAAACATCCGCTAACGCCTGTAGTAGGCGAGAGTTCTTATAAAAACGATATGCTTACGGCGATTATTTACAGTGTTTTTGTTGAGGGTAAGACTATTCGTACTCAGCAGGCTTTCGAGCAAAGTTTATTGGAGAATAAAGCTGGATTGATGGGGGTTGCTAATCAGGCTGGCAAAATAGCCTTGGATATCATGGCGCTTTATGGCGTTATCAAAAAAGACCTAGAGCGGACTTTGAAACCAACTGATGCGCTGGCGCAAGATATTAATGAACAACTGAGTTTTCTGGTGTATGCGGGTTTTGTTCGTAATACGCCTTATCAACATTTGCAAGCCATTCCTAGATACTTAAAGGCCATCCAGTATCGCTTGGATAAGTTTGATAATAATCCACAAAAAGCTCAGGAAGTGAGTCGCTATGCCATCCGTTTCTGGAAAGATATAGAGAAAAAGCTTAAGAAGGAATCGGTTATCCCCGAGCAAGATGCTTTTCGTTGGGCAATAGAGGAACTTCGGGTTTCTGTGTATGCACAGCAACTAAAAACGGCGTATCCAGTTTCAGCTAAGCGCTTGGATAAGCTTTGGGATGAGCGGGTTTAGGGGGAGGCGACAAATTTGTAGGCTGGAATAAGGCTTTGCTAGCGTAAGCGAGCAAAGTGTTTCCGGCAAACAGGTCACAGCCATTAAATTAAGTATTAGTAGAGGCGTATTGCATACGCCCAGTTCGAATATTGTAGATTATAGTGCGTATTTGATAGGGTGCATGTATTACACCAATACGATATTCGATTTGCCGATGACATTAAAACACCTTGATCAGCTAAGATCGTAGGATGGGAAGAACAAAGTGAAACCCATCAAATGCATGCCAGAAGATGGGTTTCGCTAGCGCTCTACCCATCCTACGCAACTGATTTGTTGTTTTTCTGTATTTGTGTCGAGTTTTTAGGTTAAAATAGGCGACTTTCAAAGCTGGTATTTGGTCAGCGTTGTTGGCTACTTAAATAGTGGTTTCAACCTGAACTTAGCTTTGAGTGATCTGCAAGTATCCGACGTGTTTCATCCACGCCTTGCCTCTACGGTCAGGGGGTTATTGACAGTAGTTTACGGCAAGGGGTTATCTAATGCCCCAACACGATCTCTCTGTAACATACTCTGTATGTCTACTTGAAAGGGATCACCAAAAAAGTTTTTTATGCCCAACTTTAGAGTAAAAACATGACAGATTTAGCGCACTACAGAAATATTGGTATCTTCGCTCACGTTGATGCTGGTAAAACGACAACTACCGAGCGAATTTTAAAGCTTACCGGTAAAATTCATAAAATCGGTGAAGTACATGATGGCGAAACCACTACCGATTTCATGGATCAAGAACGTGAGCGTGGTATTACCATTCAGTCAGCAGCAACGACTTGTTTTTGGAAAGACTACCGTTTTAATATTATCGACACCCCAGGTCACGTTGACTTTACTATCGAAGTTTATCGTTCACTTAAAGTATTGGATGGCGGTATCGGCGTTTTCTGTGGATCAGGCGGTGTAGAGCCTCAATCAGAAACAAACTGGCGATATGCGAATGATTCAAAAGTTGCTCGTGTTATCTATATTAATAAATTAGATCGTATCGGCGCTGACTTTTATCGCGTTGTTAAGCAAGTTGAAGACGTTTTAGGTGCAGTGCCTGTGGTAATGACTTTACCGATTGGTACTGAAGACGAATTCGTCGGCGTGGTTGATTTATTAACCGAAAAAGCATGGATTTGGGATAACTCTGGCGATCCAATGAATTATGTTATTGAAGACATTCCTGCTGACATGGTGGAAATGGCTAAAGAATGGCGTGAAAAATTAGTAGACCAAGTAGCCGATCAATTTGATGACGTCATGGAAGCGTATCTTGATGGTGAAACTCCAGATATTGAGACTATTAAACGTTGTTTACGTAAAGGTACTATTAATCTTGATTTCTTCCCAACTTTCTGTGGATCTTCATTCAAGAACAAAGGCGTACAGTTAGTTTTAGATGGTGTTATTGATTACTTACCTTGCCCAACTGAAGTTAATCCACAGCCTGAAGTAGATTTAGAAGGTAATGCAACCGGTACATTTGCTATCGTTGATGCTGAGAAGCCATTACGTGCTTTGGCTTTTAAGATTATGGATGACCGTTTTGGTGCTTTAACTTTCTTACGTATTTATTCAGGTAAATTAGAGAAAGGTACTTCTGTATTGAACACTTTTACTGGTAAAACCGAGCGTATCGGTCGTATCGTAGAAATGCATGCGGATGCTCGTGCTGAACTTGAATCTGCTCAAGCAGGTGATATTGTTGCGGTTCTGGGTATGAAAAATGTACAAACAGGTCACACTTTATGTGATCCTAAATTCCCAGCGACTTTAGAGCCTATGGTTTTCCCTGAGCCTGTTATTTCATTAGCTATTTCTCCAAAAGATAAAGCGGCTTCTGAAAAGATGGGTATTGCATTGGGTAAAATGATCCAAGAAGATCCTTCGTTCCATGTTGAAACTGATGAAGATAGTGGCGAAACCATTCTTAAAGGTATGGGCGAGTTACATCTTGATATTAAAGTTGATATCTTAAGACGTACTCATGGCGTTGATGTAGTTGTTGGTAAACCTCAAGTAGCTTACCGTGAAACTATTACTAAATCGGTTGAAGACGAATACACCCATAAGAAACAATCAGGTGGTTCTGGTCAATACGGTAAAATTAACTACAAAATCGAGCCAGGTGAGCCAGGTACAGGTTTTGTGTTTGAATCAGCTGTTACCGGTGGTAACGTACCTCGCGAATTCTGGCCTGCGGTTGAAAAGGGCTTTAAGAGCATGTTGGATAAGGGCGTATTGGCTGGCTTCCCTTGCTTAGACTTTAAAGTTATCTTAACTGATGGTGGCTTCCATGCTGTGGATTCGTCTGCGATTGCTTTCGAAATTGCTGCTAAAGCCGCGTTCCGTCAGTCAATTCCTAAAGCGGGTCCACAATTGATTGAACCAATCATGAAAGTGGATACATTTACTCCGTCTGATCATGTGGGTGATGTTATTGGTGACCTTAACCGTCGTCGTGGCATGATTAAATCACAAGATGCTGCTGCAAGTGGTGTTCGTATTAAATCTGATGTGCCATTGAGCGAAATGTTTGGCTATATCGGTGATTTACGTACTATGACTTCAGGTCGCGGTCAGTTCTCTATGGAGTTCTCGCACTATATGCCATGTCCTAAAAACGTAGCAGATGAAGTTATTAAAGAAGTAAACGAACGTAACGAGAAAAAGAAATAATAATGACTAGCCGAGTAGGTGACTGCTCGGCTTCATTAGCTATTAAGGATGCTTTAGTTTGGGTAATCTAAATTAAAGCATTCTCATACTATCCCTTTAGTTATTAAGACTGTCTAAGCTCATTATTTATTTTTTGATAATGACGCATCATCTTTTTATCCATCAAAAACATAAATTAAGCTGTATATGCGGGTTTAATCTGCTTTAAGTAATTATGTTATGTAGGGGCGAATTCATTCGCCGCGTGTTAAATTAATAATGTAGAAATATAGGATGTGCTGAGAAACGAAGCGCATCATTAGTATTGAAATAATTGATGCACCTCCTTCCTTGACACATCTTATAACTGCTCACAGGATTGTGGGCTGTGAAGTTGCATAAGTGGAGCCTAAGAAATTAGAGTGTTGGAGCGATAAGGTTGTGGCTACAACTATACTGATGAAGGGGAATAGGTTGTCGATTAACTCAGCGAAAACTTTTAAGATGATTAATTATCAAGCAGTAGCGTTGATTTAATCATTATCTTCTTTGGGTATTTGTCCTCTTAATTCTTCTGATAGCAGCATTTGTGCGCCGGTAATAACCAGTTGTTGGTTCGGGCTTAGGGTGTCAGGCACAAAATAACCATCGACAGTGGGCGTATAGTGATTAAGTACTCGGCGACTAAACATTGTGTCTGTACTTTTAATATAAACGAGGGCTTGATCCATATACCAGATCAGTGCAGATTTAGGAATCATAACGCCCGTTGTAGCAGTGCTTTGTTCGGGTATCCAAGTGCTAATACTCATGCCCGGAAGTAAACCTTTGTCGTTAGATTGAAAGAAATAACTTTCGCCTTGTGCGACTAAATCAGTATGAGTCGCAGCTGATACAAATTCTGCTTTATGGGCTTTAGTGCGATTGCCTGATGCTTCGATATCAATGGATCGAATAGTGTTTGCAAGGTGTTGGTGAGTGGGTAAGGTAACTTGTATTAGTTTTTTACGGCCGGACAGAAAAGCATCTAATTTAGAGTGGTCGTTTGATGTCACCCAATCAGCTAGTTCTCTCCCCCATAATAGCTGTGCCTCATCCATAATGGCGGCGTTTTGATATTGACTAGCCTCTACTTGAGCCTGGTTAGATTGCCATTGAGCTTGTTGTTCTTGCAGAGAGCGTTTTGAGCTGACACCACTGCTGTATAGTTCTTGCTGACGCTGCGTATTTTGTTCTGATTGCTTGAATTTTGCCTGTGCACTCCGTTGGTCAGTTAAGGCTAATAAATAGCGATGGCGCAAAGCTAGTAAGGATTGGATATTAAGTACTTTTCCGTAAGCAATAAATTCAGCATGATGGCTGGTAGGCTTTAGTATTATGGTTTCTATAGCGGATGATTTTTGGATATCTGAACTTAAAGAAACAGGCGCATGTTCGATAGAGTTTTGTTGCTTGCTTGCTTGGTCATCATCGTCATCTGCATGCGTCCAAGCCGAGCAAAGTAGGGTCAACGAAAAAAGGCAGGCCATTAAAGGTTTGATCATGGTAGTAAAGTAAGCTATTAGTTTGCTGAGATTGAATTATAAGCTTTATTGTCAATTGATGTGGCCAACTATCTACAGTAAAGTTTTTGTAGAGTGGATAAGCGTCAGCGCATACACCGTTTGATTGATATCATTTAATTCTACAAACTCGATGAAAGGGCGCACGATTGAATGTATTCGCTGATTGTCCGTCGACCATATGGTCAATCAATACGCCTGCTACGGCTTGCTTACAGGAACCGTCATCACTTAACACTTGGAAAATAAATGCTTTAAATGTAACTAAGGGCGTGAATACCGAGGAACGTTTATGCGGTGTATTGGTAATAATGTTGGCAATGCTGTCGGCAGAAAAAAAACCTCAACGCCTAGTTCTTTAAATTGCAAAAAAGACTTTTTGAAGCGGTCGATTTGCTGCTTAATACGGTTATTTTTAATAGCTGGCATGATCAAGTTATTGATAGAGCTGTGTAATGACCTTAATTTTACCAAAATATAATTTTATTATTGGCCTATCTAATTGTAACTTATAGATTAATTACATTTGCGGTAGCAGTATTAGCCCATGCACTCTAAGGATGCGGGTTACGGAATTGTATGAAAGCTGGCATTTTAAATAAGTTGTACAAAAAGCATTACCCACCCCGACTAGATCTCTTACTCAAGTAAAATGATAAATAAACCAAACAATTAATCCTAAAAAACTAACTAACATTAGGATAAGTTTAGTAAATGTGTGAGCACTGCGTGTAGGTTTTTATGAAAAACGACTAAACAATTTATAGAGTTTAGTTGAAATGCGCATTTTTCAAGCCATTATTAACAAAGATTATCTTATTATTAGCACTCAGCTTGGTCGCTGGGTAGACTGCACACCCTCGGTGTTTTCGAAAGTTTAATAAATGTTCGTAGACATCTACCAAACTTTCGCATCAGTTACCTAAACTTTTGAATTTATTTTTAGAATTTCTAAACGAAAGGCTCGGTTTTGTTGTTTTATTAATTAATTTTTAGTGAAGGTTAGGTATTTTTAATAAGCAATGTGTTAGTCGGTTAAGTAGCGTAACCCAACACACGCATTACATCATGTCGGGTTACGATATCACTAACCCAACCTTGGCAACATATTATGCTACAAAAATAGCTTGTGACTTTGGGTTTGTTTTAAAACAAAACTCATGAGTTTTGACTCCTATTCCACCGATTGTCTCATGATTGATCGGTTGTACAGCACACATTTAAGAATATGAACCCAAAGCTCTAGCTCGGCAATTGTCAAGCCAGCTAGTGTCAGCATATTCTATCCAATACATCCTAGGTATAATAATTAGTGTGGGAGCGGCTTTAGTCCCGATTTCAATTTTGCGGCTGAAACCGCTCCTACAAAATCAATGAATACTGTCGGTAACAACGGAATAGTTAATGTATTATCAAGGCATCAAAAAAATCATCGTAACATGCGTTGTCGATAAAAAACCTAGTCGATTAAATGGCTTACACCCCATCATAGAGCGTATCTTTTTAGCGAGGGGTATTACTACCAATACCGATCGGCGTGGAAACGATAAAAATCACCGTAGGGGCGTATTGCATACGCCCTTTTAAAATAAGCTCTATAACATTGGACTTTCAATGTTGGGCGTATGCAATACGCCCCTACGATCTTCACCACAATGTTATCGTTCGCGCGTGGGATTGCTGACAATTATTTGTATAGATACCTATGTTAGCAAAGAGGGGGGGGCTAAAATCAGAATACTTTCACAGTCTCTGGTGCTTATTCACTCTATAGTTTATGGAAATTACTATTTTGTGCAAATGCTTGACTGTGGGCAGTGCACTCCACGTGGGAATGGTGAAAATAGCTGCGTAACATCGCTTAATAATAGGCAAAAAAAAGCCCTGGCTGATATTCATCAGCCAGGGCTCAACTTTTAATCTAAAAGATTAGATCAATTAGTTGCTAGGTAATGCAAATACAGTAAATGCACCACCTTGTTTTGTGAAAGAACCCAAGCTTGCGTAAGCACCAGTAGCGCCTAAACCTTCTTGTGAAATCTTAACAGCAATTTTTTCTAATTCAGCTTTTTTAACTGGATCAGTTTCAGCTGCTGCTTTAGCTTGAGCTTCTTCTAGTTGTTTGTTGAAGTCGGTAGCAATACCGATACCAGCCCAACCGCCGATACCTGAAAGAACGCCAACATATTGTTTGCCGTTGTAGCTCCAAGTATTTACGTTACCGATGATGCCTGATGGTGTTTTGAATTTATATAATTCTTTACCAGTTTTAGCATCAACAGCTTTCAAGTAACCTTCTAAAGTACCGTAGAATACTACGCCACCAGCAGTCGCTACAGAACCTGACCATACAGAGAATTGCTCTTTGTTAGACCAAGCAATTTTGCCTGTTTTAGCGTCATACGCAGTGAATTGACCTAAGTTGGTTGTTCCGTCTGGTTTGCCGGTTAAAACGTCAGCGCCAGCAGGTAACATGTCTAAAGTAGCACCTACATAAGGTTGGCCAGCAGTATATGAAACTTCGAATGGTTCGTAGTTCATACATAAGTGGTTACCAGAAATGTAGAACAAGCCAGTTTGTGGAGAGTAAGAAACTGGTTGTTGGTTTTTACTACCTAACGCAGCTGGGCATACGCCGTCAGTTCTAACGTCTTCGCCGTTTTGTTCGGTAGAATATTTAGAAACAACTTGTGGACGACCAGTAGTCATGTCAACGTGTGAAGCCCAGTTAACTGATTTGTCGAATTTTTCAGCTACTAGTAATTCACCAGTTTCACGATCTAAAGTATAGCCAAAACCATTACGGTCGAAATGCACGATAGTTTTGTGTAGTTTGCCTTTAACTTCTTGGTCAACTAAAACTGTTTCGTTAATGCCGTCAAAATCCCACTCATCATGAGGAGTCATTTGATAAACCCATTTAACAGCACCTGTGTCAGCGTCACGAGCCCATAGAGACATAGACCACTTGTTATCACCAGGACGTTGTACAGGGTTCCAAGTAGATGGGTTACCTGATCCGTAATAAATTAAGTTTAATTTAGGATCGTAGCTAGTCCAGCCCCAAGTAGTACCACCACCAATTTTCCATTGGTCACCTTGCCAAGTTTTGATACTTGAGTTAGCGCCTACAGGAGTAACTTTGCCGTTTTCCCATGTAGTAGTTTTAGCTGCATCGATCAAGGTATCTTTATCTGGTCCAATGCTATAGCCTTTCCATTTTAGTTTTCCAGTGTTGATGTCATAAGCTGCTAAAAAGCCGCGAACACCAAATTCACCACCAGAAATACCAGTTAAAACGGTGTCTTTAACAACTAAAGGTGCATTAGTGTTAGTCATGCCCAATTTAGGGTCACCGTTTTGTACACTCCAAACGCGTTTACCAGTTTTAGCATCTAAAGCAGTTAAAACAGTGTTTGATTGTTGTAAGAAAATTTTGCCATCGCCATAAGCTAAACCACGATTAACAGTGTCGCAGCACATTACAGGGATAGTTACGTCAGCATCTTGAGTCGGTGTGAACTCCCAAATAACAGCTTGTGTTTTTTGGTTAAGTGCATAAACAGTGTTAGGGAATGGTGTGTGGATGTAGATAACGTCGTCAACAACTAATGGACCACCTTCGTGACCACGTAATACACCTGTAGAAAAAGTCCATGCAGGTTGTAGATTTTTTACGTTGTTAGCGTTAATTTCATCTAATTTGCTGTAACGTGTGCCGGCATAATCGCCACCCCAAGTTGCCCAGTTAGCTGAGTCTTTGGTAAGGGCGTCAACGCCACTGTTAGCAGTTGATATTGCAGGTGCAGCTAATAATGCAGCAACACTTGAAGCAAGCAGCCAACTTTTTAAAGGCTTCTTCATATTTTTTCTCCTGGTATTCTGTTAATTAGACAAAATACTTGATTATGTTTTTTAAGACTAATATTAGTTTTTGGGTGATATTTCGACCTTATTAAGGTAAAAGATCAGTCACTCCAAGCGAGTAGATTTAATTATTTTGCCTAAAAAGTCAACTTTTAAAAGCGTAATCGTATTAAGGCAAACGCTAGCTTGTTATTCATGTTTCTGTTTTATGGGTGTTTTGTAGTTATCCATAATAAAGTAAAAGTAAGTTATAGTTGTCAAAGTTACTAGATGGGATGCGGATTGTAAGAGAGGAATTGATATGATCTGAGGTACTCTTCATAGGATTAATAAAAACCTAACAGGGGTGCCATTAAAGAGTTTCTATTCGATAACCGATATTATTCCAGCATAAAACTGCACCAGCGTCTTTACTCCAAGCTGATAAAACAAAGCGTTGAGCAGTTTGGCCGTCGATTAAAAATTCATGGATATTAGGTCTGTGAGTATGGCCGTGAATAAGCCGCATACAACCATGTTCTTTCATGACGCATATCACTGTTTCTTGGTTGACGTCCATAATGGATTGTGTTTTTTTGCGTTTGTGAAGATAGCTGCGAAATCGATACCAGCGAGCAGCTAATAATCTTAATAGTAAAGGTTTGGACAGCACATTTTGCTGCCATTCAGGTGTGTGTGATTTACTGCGAAAGGCTTGGTAAGGAAGATCGTCTGTACATAATAAGTCGCCATGAGTCAGTAATGTAGGTGTTCCCATCAAATCAATCGTTGCATAATCATTTAGTAACGAGACTCCAGTTTCTAAACAAAAACGCTGACCCAGCAAGAAGTCTCTGTTGCCGGGTTGAAAATAAACCCTAGTGCCAGATTGAGTCAGTTTTTTAAGTTGATTGCGAATTTTAGAGTTAGGTGGGGTCGGATCATCATCGCCTATCCAGGCATCGAAAAGATCGCCCAGAATATAAAGAGTCGAGGCTTGGGGAGCTCTTTTCTCTAAGAAATCAAGAAATCGACGGGTAATTTCAGGTTTATCTAAGGAAAGATGTAGGTCGGAGATAAATAGGATGTCTTCGGACAAGGTCAGGCTCGGTTGATTGATTGATTAAAAGCAGGCTTAAGGTAAAAGGTGCAAGGCAAATGTGTATGTTTGGTTTTGTTTTTCGCCTTGCGCCTTTCGTCTTTTGTCTTATTTTACAATTTCTGCTTTCTCAACAACGATGTCAGTTTTAGGTACATCTTGATGACCACCACGATTGCCGGTGGGTTGAGTCGCCATAGCGTCAACGACATCCATGCCTTCAATGACTTCGGCAAATACTGCATAGCCCCAGCCGCTGGCATTTTTGCTTCTATGGTTTAGGAAATCGTTATCTTTATAATTAATAAAAAATTGGGCAGTGGCAGAGTCAGGATCGTTAGTTCTGGCCATTGCTACAGTGCAACGATTATTTAGCAGGCCATTGTCCGCTTCATTTTTAATAGGATCATGAACGGACTTTTGTTTAAAGCTGGTATCAAAACCACCGCCTTGAGCCATAAAGCCAGGAATGACTCTGTGGAAAATAGTGCCGTTATAAAAGCCTTCGTTAACATACGTTAAGAAGTTAGCTGATGAAAGAGGAGCTTTATCCGAATTCAACTGAATAACGATCTCTCCTGCGCTGGTGGTTAATTTAACTTTGGTTTGAGTGTCTGTCATGGTTTTTTCCGTTGCAAAAGAGAGTGTTGTCATTAAGGATAGCATCAGTGAAAGAATGATGGTGTGCATAAGTTTTTCCTTGTGTGTGATGCGAATTATAGATTTTAGGTGTTTTTATCTTGAAAGAGAAGTGGTGGCTTGGTAAATTGTAGCTATTGTTGTCTAGTAATATTGCTGTAATGCCTTTATTTAATGAAATATGTTGAAAATATATAATACTTTGACCCGAAAAAAAGAAATCTTTAGTCCGCGCGTTGAGGGTAAAGTTGGTTTATATGTTTGTGGAATGACCGTCTATGATTATTGTCATGTGGGTCATGCAAGAGTTATGGTGGTCTTTGATATCGTAGCGCGATATTTTCGACATTCTGGTTATGACTTAACTTACGTACGAAATATCACCGATATTGACGATAAGATCATTCAGCGAGCTTATGAACAAGGTATTTCTATGGCTGAGTTGACGGAGCGTTTTATTGGCGCCATGCATGAAGACGAGCGGGCGCTTTCGGTATTGCCACCTGATATTGAGCCTAAAGCGACGCAATCAATCCCGGATATAATTGCCATGATTGAAATCCTCTGCGCCAAAGACTTGGCTTATGTGGGCAACAATGGTGATGTGTTTTATGCGGTGACAAAATTTGAGCATTACGGACAGTTATCAGGTAAAAATTTGGATGATTTACAGGCGGGTGAGCGAGTTGATGTTGATCTCGCTAAACGCAACCCTTTGGATTTTGTGCTATGGAAAATGGCTAAAGAAAATGAGCCATCTTGGCCCTCGCCTTGGGGTTTGGGTCGTCCTGGCTGGCATATTGAATGTTCAGCAATGTCTACTTGCTGCTTAGGCAATTCCTTTGATATTCATGGTGGTGGTATGGATTTGCAGTTCCCACATCATGAGAATGAAATTGCTCAGTCTGAAGGTGCAACTGGAGAGAAATTTGTTAATGTATGGATGCATAACGGTTTTGTTCGCATTAACGAAGAGAAAATGTCTAAATCATTAGGTAATTTCTTTACAGTGCGTGAAGTTTTAAAACAATATCAGCCTGAGATTATTCGTTTTTTTATCTTATCCAGTCATTATCGGAGTCCATTAAATTATTCAGATGAGCAATTGAATGATGCAAGACTGGCATTGACGCGTCTTTATACGGCCATACGTGGCTGTGATTTTCAGAATGCTAGTATTGATGTGGATTATAAAGTTCGTTTTGAGGTTGCGATGAATGACGACTTTAATACCCCTGTCGCTTTGTCAGTTTTATTTGATTTGGCTAGAGAATTGAACACTGCCAAAGAAGTTAAGTCAGCAAAAGTTCAAGATTTAGTGGCAACTTTACGATTTTTAGGTGGCTTACTGGGTATCGTGCAGGGCGATGCTGACGACTTTCTAAAAAGTGGTGTGGTTAATGGGGAAGCTATTAATGTGGAATTGATTGAGCAGCAAATACAAGCACGTTTGGAGGCAAAAAAAGCTAAAGATTGGGGCTTGGCTGATAAAATTCGTAATGATCTAAAAGAGCAGGGCGTTATTATTGAAGATGTGCCAAATGGTTTAAGTACTTGGCGACGTGAATGATTGCTTAACTCACTAAAAGCTGAAAAATTGAGCTTTTGTCATAAACTAATATAGATAGTAATAAATCCATGAGTGAAATAAAAGATAAAGCCATTGAAGTCTATCTTGACGAATTAGCAAGCGCATCAGCGACACCTGGTGGCGGTAGTGCGGCAGCCTTAATGGGCGCCCAGTCTGCTGCATTAATTAGTATGGTTTGTAACCTAACTATCGGTAAGCCTAAATATAGTGAAGTTGAGGCTGATATGCAGGCTTTGTTGTTAAAGTCAGAAGCATTGCGTAGTGAACTGATGGATATGATTAAAGCGGATGTTGATGTTTTTAATCACTTGATGGCTGCTTATGGCTTAGCGAAAGAAAGCGATGCAGATAAAATGATTCGATCACAGGCGATACAAGGCGTTTTGAAAGACGCTACTGAAGTGCCTTTGGCGTGCGCACGAGCTTGTGCACAAGCGATAGTATTGAGTCGAGATGCCGCCAATAAAGGTAATCTTGCGGTTATCAGTGATGCAGGCGCTGCCACTATGTCGGCCTATGGTGGCTTAAAAAGTGCAGCACTTAATGTTTATATAAATACAGCTAGTCTTAAAGATAGGGATTTTGCCGAGGCTAAGTTAGCTGAATTAAAGACAATTATGGCTAATATTGAAGAGCTAGTTACTGATACCTATGAGCTTGTTAAGGCTAAGTTGTAGTTAGAAAAAGAAATACATAAAAAAATAATTGACGATGAATCGGTCAGTCGTCATAATAGACAGCTCTTTACGGGTGCATCGCAAGATTACTTATAATGAGAAGCAAGATTACGGGGTGTAGCGCAGTTTGGTAGCGCGCCTGCTTTGGGAGCAGGATGTCGGGGGTTCGAATCCCTCCACCCCGACCAGTTTAGCGCTTGTAGCTCAACCGGATAGAGCACCGGCCTTCTAAGCCGGGGGTCGCAGGTTCGAGTCCTGCCAAGCGCACCATCCAAGAATAAGCCATATTATGGTGAGCGTAGCTCAGTTGGTAGAGTCCCGGATTGTGATTCCGGTTGTCGCGGGTTCGAGCCCCGTCGTTCACCCCAAGTATTCCAAAGCCTTAGAGTTAGTCTAAGCGCACAAATCCATCTTAAATTGCTTTTTGTCCACTCTTTGTGCACATTGGATGTCGGCTTGGATAAAGCTGGCGCGGCATATTCTGCAAGCAATGGCATACAACATGCCGGCGAATATTTTGGCTTACTTGCTTCTTAAGGTATTCATCTAGCTTTATTTCACCGCTAGCATCGCGTGGCTAGGCGAGCTTCGAGTCTGGCTGTTTGGGTATTAGATGTTTTCATGCCTTAAATTAACGACAAACTGCCGGATAACGTCAACTACTGTTTGACAGGAAGGCGAAGCTGGACGTGAGTTTTAAATTTGGCTATGGCTACTTCGAAGTGTTTAGGCGAAATTGTGCCGCTGAATGTAGAAGCAGTTTTGCGTTTAGCTAAAGTTATAAAAGTACATCCGGCAAAAATTATGCTGGACATTATGGAATTGTTACCCGAGGGATATGGAGACACAATCGCCGTTACACCGAAAGATGAGGATGCACTTGCTTCAGTCCAGTTAATAATGGAGCTGCAACTTGAGTGGTGCGTCTTGCTCAGGCAAGTGGCTGAGACGATTGGCGATACAATTCCTCAACACGAAAATGCTTAGAATCAATCTAAGTAAGTCAACCCCAATAAAGTTTATCATTGTTAATCTGCAGTGATTTTTATATCAGATATGGCAATGTTAATTAAGCACTCTGCCATTTGGCATGCAAAGCATAAAAATCAATAATTCTGTCGTCATAATGATTAAACTCTAAGTTCGAAACATTCCAATTAGATTCAAATCTGAATTTAATCTCGCCATATTTATGTTATTAGATTTAGTAACAATTCTAGTTAAACATGATCTTCTTGATATACCTAGATGAGAGCAAAGCTGTTAAACTACGCGATTTATAATCCCAAATAGCCCAAGCAATCACTTCGAGATTGATGTAATCCCTCTTAATTTGCTAAATCCTATCTTACCTCTTCAGTTAACTATGAAATTTGATGTTATTTGTTTTGATTGCGACAGTACCTTAAGTAAAATTGAAGGTATTGATGAACTTGCTAAGTCTGTTGGTTTAGGAGAACAAATGTGTAAACTAACGGATGCGGCCATGAGCGGGGAGCTTGCATTAGAAGCGGTTTATGAAAAGCGTTTATCGCTCATTAAACCCAATAATAAAAGTATTAATGACTTGGCTGAGCAGTATATTGCCGAAATAGTCGATGGTGTTAAAGAGGTTTTTGCTGTTTTATTAGCTCAAAATAAAACCGTGCATATTATTAGTGGCGGTTTACGTCAAGCGATTCTGCCCTTGGCACACACTTTAGGCTTGCCTGATAGTCATGTGCATGCTGTTGATATTTTTTTTAATGAAGATGGTAGTTATCTCAGTTTTGATCAAGAGTCACCTTTGACTAGAACTGGTGGAAAAGCTGTGGTTGTGGAAATGCTAAAGGCACAAGGCCCTTTGGTGATGATAGGTGATGGTAAAACTGACTTAGAAGCTCAACAAGCGGGTGCTTTCGTGATCGGTTTTGGTGGAGTGGTTGATAGATCCATCGTTCGTGAGCGAGCAGATGTATATATCAATGAGCCCTCGCTGCTGAAAGTTTTAGAGCATATTTTGTAAGTGTTTTAATATAATCGACTTTTAAAGAGAGTAAGTATGGCCGGACATAGTAAATGGGCTAATATTAAGCATCGCAAAGCAGGACAAGATGCTAAGCGCGGTAAAGTTTTTACTAAAATATTACGTGAGATTACCGTTGCAGTAAAAACTAGCGGTCCTGATGCGGCTAGTAATCCTAGTTTACGCACAGCTGTTGATAAAGCTTTGGGCGCGAATATGCGTCGTGACACTATTGATACAGCTATTAAAAAAGCTTCTGGTGCCCTGGAAGGTGTTAATTATGAAAATATCCGTTACGAAGGCTATGGTCCTGGCGGAACAGCTGTTATTGTTGATTGCTTGACTGATAACCGCAATCGTACCGTTGCCGAAGTCAGGCATGCTTTTAGTAAGGCAGGTGGTAACTTGGGTACAGAGGGTTCTGTTGCCTTTTTGTTTAGTAAAGTCGGTATCCTTAGTTATGCGCCATCAGTAGATGAAGATGCACTGATGGACGCAGCTCTCGAAGCGAGTGCAGACGATGTTGTCAATTATGATGACGGTGCAGTGGATGTGATGACCACCCCAGAAAACTATTTAACAGTAAAAGAGGCACTTATTACCGCAGGTTTTGAGCCTGATAATGCTGAAGTCACCATGCAAGCCTCCACCATGGCAGAGCTGGATGCCGACGATGCTGAAAAAATGCTACGATTGATAGACCGCCTAGAAGATTTGGATGATGTGCAAGACGTTTATTCCAACGCCGATATTAGTAACGAGCTTATGGCGACTTTGGCTTGATGAAAGTGGACAGTAAATCTGCCCACATCATTAGCTTACAAAGATGCCTGCCAATGCCCTGATTTACCGCCGTCTTTTTGCAATAAGCGCACAGAATCAATAACCATACCGCGATCTATACCTTTGCACATATCGTAGATCGTCAATAAAGTGATTTGAGTAGCGCACAGTGATTCGATTTCTATACCGGTCTGACCGATGGTTTTTACGGTAGTTTCGCAGCGGATGCGATCATGTTCAGGTTCTGCGCTTAAATTGATTTCAATATGAGTAATAGGGAGCGGATGACAGAGCGGTATTAAATCGGCGGTTTTTTTTGCTCCCATAATGCCAGCAATTCTGGCAACTGCGAGTACATCGCCCTTTTTGTGTTCTCCAGCAATAATCATTTGCAAGGTTTCTGGGTGCATTTTTATATAGCCTTCAGTCACAGCGATCCGCTGAGTGATGGCTTTAGAGCCGACATCGACCATGTGTGCTTCGCCAGATGCGTTAAAATGTGTGGTATAAGTCATGAATAAGTTCGTGCCTGAGTATGCAAAGTGCATTATTATCTCTTTTTTTCTTAGTAGGTGAATTATTATGTCCATCAAAGTCTATTATTTTGCCAGTTTAAAAGAGCATGTAGGCAGTTCCGAGCATGAGTTAGACTTTATTCAGTCATTAACCGTTACTGAAGTTTGGCTACAGGCTAATGCAGAACTGGTTCTACCTAGAAATACCTTAGCGGCTATTAATATGGAATATGTAGAGTGGGATAGTTTGGTATCGGATGGTGATGTCGTCGCTTTTTTTCCCCCTGTTACCGGTGGTTAAAGATGGCGATTAAAATCATCGACCAACCCTTTGACCCTTATCAAGAACTTCAACTTTACCAGAACAGCACACTTGCTCATCAGGGTTCCATAGGCGCAACTAGTATTTTTGTCGGCACTATGCGTGATTTTAATCAAGGCAGTCAGGTCACTGGTATGAGCATAGAGCATTATCCGGGTATGACAGAAAAGCAATTAGCTTTGTGTGTCGAAAAGGCGCAGGGCTTGTGGTCTATTTTGGATAGCTTAATCATTCATCGTGTCGGTATCATTACGCCAAATGAAGTCATCGTTTTAATTGCAGTATGGTCTTCTCATCGGGGTGATGCCTTTGATGCGACGCGTTATATTATGGAAGCCTTAAAATCGACAGTGCCGTTTTGGAAGAAAGAATGCTTTGAGACAGAAGCCGAGCGCTGGGTGATGAGTAATACTTCAGGTTACCAATAGCTAGTTTCAAATATTTTAGAAGATGAGTTAAATAAAAACTGTTATTATTCGTCAACTTAAGTAAGCAAAGCTTAATAATGAATCTTTACATCAATCAATTAGGTGCAAGCTAATGCCAGATAAAATGTTTCGCTTAATTAGTTTTTTTGGAATAATCATCTTATGGGTTACTTCCGCTTCAATAGCTAAGGCTGCAAGTTTAAATTCAGCCTATATAATAAGATTTCTTGAGCAATCTTCCTGGGGGGCCAATAATTCATCAATTCAACATTGTCAACAACTAGGAAGTTTTGAAAACTGTCTACTGGAGCAATTTAATACACAGCCTAGTTTATATCCTTTAATAGCCGCCGCACCTCAAAACTCAAGTCAACTATGTCCTACTGGTAGCCCCGTCAGTTGTTATCGTGATAATTATACCCAATACCCTAACCAAGTTATTTTCTTTAATAATGCTTTAACAGGTGCGGATCAATTACGCCAACGCGTTGCCTTTGCCTTGCATCAAATTCTTGTGGTTTCTGGCGTTAAAATCACGCAACCCAGTTATATGGTGCCTTATATAAATATTTTGCTTAACAATGCTTTTGGAAATTATCGTAATATTTTGCAAGAAATAACCCTTAACCCAGCAATGGGGCGCTATCTTGATATGGTCAATAATGACAAGCCAAATACGGCTGGTACCATTACCCCAAATGAAAATTATGCTAGAGAGGTTTTGCAGCTTTTTACTATTGGTCTTAATTGGTTAAATCCCGATGGTACACAGATCTTAGATCTTCATAATCAACCGATTCCTACTTATACTCAGGATACTGTTGAAGGTTTTGCCCATGTTTTTACAGGCTGGACTTATGCTAATCCATCAAGTAGTTCAGCTAGTAAATTTCCAAATAGCCAAAATTATGCTGACCCTATGGTTTTATATCGTGATAGCAAAGGTGTTGATGCTCATCATGACAAAGGCTCAAAATTGTTGTTGAGTTTAACTCCGAATGGCACAGCGGTTAATTTACCTGTCAATCAAGATGGGCAGGCTGATCTTCAAGCGGCATTGGATAATCTTTTCAATCATCCTAATGTAGGGCCATTTATTGGTAAACAATTAATTCAACATCTGGTCACTAGTAATCCAAGTCCCGCGTATATTAATAGAGTTTCAATAGCCTTTAATACCGGTAAAAGCAATGGTTTTGGCACTGGGAAGCGTGGCGATATGCAAGCGCTTATTGCGGCTATTTTATTAGATGATGAAGCTAGGGGGGCAGTAAAAACGGATGCTAATTATGGGCATCTTCGTGAACCTGCATTATTTATCCTAAATATATTAAGAACATCCGGTGCTCAAAGTGACGGCATATTAAATCAGCTAACGACCACTATGGGACAAAATATATTTAACTCACCTACTGTGTTTAACTATTATCCTCATAGTTATATGTTACCGGGCACCGTAATTGATGGCCCTGAATTTGGCATTAATACGTCTACTGCAGCTATAGCCCGCGAAAACTTTATAAACAGCATAGTCTTTTCTAAGATAACTGTTACGGGTTCTACTGGAACTTCTGTTAACGTTAGTCAATTAAATACCTTAGCAGCAAATCCATCAGATTTGATTAATACACTTGATCAGCTATTTCTCCATAGTACTATGGATCAAAATATGCGTACCCAGTTATTAACGGTCATTAATAGTATTCCTGCTAAAAATCCGTTACTCCGCTCCCAAACAGCATTCTATTTAGTATTGACTTCTAGTCAATATCAAGTGCAGAGGTAAGTGATATGAAACAGTCACGTAGAGATTTTTTGAAAAATACGGGTTACGCTTTAAGCGCCTCTGCATTAATGGCAAGCTTTGAAACTTTGGGAGCAACAAGCACAGTTCTGTCATCTGCAGTAACTAACAATTATCAAGCTTTAGTCTGTGTATTTCTTTATGGTGGTAACGATGGAAATAATATGCTTATCCCTTATGATGGCTATGCTGATTACAATACGGTAAGAACCACGACTGCACAGCTTAATATCCCCAAAAGCGATCTATTGCAAATTAAGGCCGCCAGTCAAGGTAATCAAATGTTTGGCTTGCATCCTGATATGCCAGAGTTGCAAGCTATTTATCAAGCAGGAAAGATGGCCATATTAAGTAATGTAGGCACTTTAGTGCAGCCAATTACAAGGAAGCAATATTTGACAGGTGGCTTGGTGCCAAATCAATTGTTTTCACATGCTGATCAACAAAACCAATGTCAAACGGCCAGTACTTATACTAACGATACCCTTTCTCTATCGGGTTGGGGTGGTCGAACATTAGATTATTTATCTAGTATTAACAGCGCCAGCAAGTTACCAGGAATGATTACTTTTTCTGGAAATGCGCCTTTTACCTTGGGTGTTCAATCATCTCCTTTTGCACCCGGCAATAATATTGCGGGATTTCCATCAGTAAAAACTAACGATAGTCGCTACAAAGCATTTCGAGCTATTTTAGCAGGCGCTAATTCATCGGCACTCATTTCATCTGCCAATAACATTGTGGCATCAGCTATAGATAACAGTGACGTAATTGCTGCCCTCAATGTGACAGCAAAAATCAATACTGTATTTCCCAATACCAGTTTAGGGAATCAACTTTTAAATGTAGCTAAAGCCATATCTATGCGACAAGCGGTAGGAGCACAACGGCAAATATTCTTTGTGTCTTTAGGTGGCTTTGATACGCATACCAATCAACTAGCCACACAAGGTAGTCCAGCACGAGCATCCAGTGATTTATTGCTACAATTAAGTCAGGCTCTCAGTGCTTTCTATCAAGCGACTAATGAGTTGCAGGTCGCAAATAATGTGACCACTTTCACGCTTTCAGATTTTGCACGAACTTTCCTTCCCTCTGCGGGTGGTGGTAGTGACCATGCTTGGGGAAATCATCATTTGATTTTAGGGGGGGCAGTTTTGGGTGGTGATATCTATGGTAAATTTCCTAGCCTGAAATTAGGCGGACCTGACGATGCTTCTAATGAGGGGCGTTGGATTCCTTCCACTTCAATTGAACAATATGCTGCGACTCTAACTTCTTGGTTTGGGCTAAACAATGCTCAGTTAGCCACCAACTTTCCAAACCTAAATAAATTTTCTACTAATAATATTGGCTTTATGAGTTGATTTACAGGCTTCATATTCAGTGTATTAAGCTTATTTGTGTTTGTAATCTACTACGAGATTTTAAAGATTAGACTAAATCATGAAACTCAATATCCAGCACTTTATTAAAGAAGAACTTTGGTTAGTGCAAGAGCAATCATTGCCACGATTTCATTGCTTGTTTATCAAATCATTAAAAATCGCCCTGTTATCGATGCAAGATTTTTATCGTGATTTATGCCCACTTAGAGCCTCAGCCTTAAGCCTTTTTAGCTTGTTATCTATCGTTCCCGTTATCGCTTTACTGTTTGGTATTGCCAAAGGTTTTGGCTTTGAAAAAGTACTAGAACAACGTTTACTAGAGCAAGTCCCTAATCAAGAAACCATGGTCTTACAGTTGCTTAGTTTTGCTCAGAATATGCTCGATAGCACTAAAGGCGGCGTTGTCGCTGGTATCGGTACGGTACTGCTGTTTTGGACGGTTATTAACGTCATCAGCAATATTGAAGAATCTTTTAATCACATCTGGAAAATAAAGCAGAGTCGAAGTTTTAGTCGTAAGTTTAGTGATTATTTATCCTTGATGCTATTAGCGCCTATCGTCTTAGTTATTTCTGGCAGTATTAGTTTGTTTTTAAAAACTAAACTTACTTGGTTAATGACGGCGATTCAGCTATCAGATTCTAGCAACTGGTTATTGATTAAAGCCTTGGGCTTATTACCCTTGCTGCTGATGATTGGTCTATTTGGCTTTACTTTTATCTTTATGCCCAATCATAAAATATCGGTTAAGGCAGGTATGATTGCTGGGGTTGTTACAGGAATTTTATCTTATTTATTGCAATGGGCTTATTTGAGCTTACAGTTAGGCGCCTCTAGTTATAATGCTATTTATGGTAGCTTTGCTGCCTTACCTTTATTCGTGGTTTGGTTGCAAGTTGGCTGGATGGTAGTTTTGTTCGGTTGTGAAGTCGCTTTTTTTATACAAAACTACGAAATATATAAAAATAAGCATCGCTATGAAGATTTAAGTTTTGCATTGCAAAAAGTGCTTGCCCTACAAATAAGCCATTTAATTATTAACAATTTTGTCTTAATGAATAAGTCCTTTTCAGCGACTGAAATTGCGGCCAAGTTACTCATTCCAATTGCCATTGTGCAGGATTTATTGGCAAAGTTAATCACGAGTCATATTCTTGTCGAATTTAAACCAGAAGAGCAGGGCACTGAAGAGCTTTATCAGCCGGCTGTGGATATTAATAAATTGACTATCGCTTATGTGATCACCGCATTAGAGCAAAGTGGTCAGCATTATTTAGCGGATATACAACAAGAGCAGTTATTTATGACCGCTGTTGATGAGTTTAGAGTGTTAATGGAAAACTCTAAACACAATAGCTTATTGAAAGAGCTTTAGCTTTTTCCCCTTGGCAAGAGGAGTGCTAGGGCTTGCCCATAGTTAAGGAATATTTGAACTTATTGTTGGCAGGAATAAGGCTTTTCGAGCGTAAGCGAGTAAAGCGTTTCCGGTATAGGCTCTGTTCCTGTGTCATAAACGCCACCATGCGCTGCGCTAACATGGTCTTATTCTGGCCTACAAAAGCTTAACAGTGGACAGTGAGGGCTGGAGTGGGGTTTTAATAAAAATTACTCGAAATACAAAACGACGAACTCAATGAAAAACATATTTACTCTAGCTGAAGCCTGTTTGCATCACCCTGATATTGAGCAAAAATTAACGCTTACACATCAAGCCCAGCAGCTATTGACTCAGGGTCAGTTGAGCCTTGAGTCTGTAACACCACCTTTAGCTATTTCCACAGTGCAATTTCCTAGTGCGCCAATATTATTGTCCACGCGTGAAATGCCTAAGCGTAAATTAGGTAGCCCTGACGGTATCAAAGCCTTCTTTCATGCCATCGCTCATGTTGAATTTATGGCCATTTATTTGGCTTGGGATATGCTTTATCGCTTTCGTGATATGCCCGAGCAATTCTATAAAGATTGGTTAAGCGTTGCGGATGAAGAAGCCCAGCACTTTGAATTAATTCAGTTGCATTTGAAAGACATGGCTTTAACTTACGGAGATTTGCCGGCCCATAATGGCTTATGGGATCATGCCACAGATACCTCAGAGGATTTATTAGCGCGCTTAGCGATGATTCCACGTTGCATGGAAGCACGGGGTTTAGATGTTACGCCTGCCATCATAGCCAAATTTAAGCATATTGGCGATGATGCCAGTGTGTCATTATTAACCCGCATTTTAACTGACGAAGTAGGGCATGTAGAGCGTGGTTCCTATTGGTTTAAGTTTGTTTGTGAGCAGCAAGGCTTAGAACCCGAAGGCCAATACCAACAGTTAATTAAGAAATATTACTTAGGTGGAAAGCCAAAAGGCCCTTTTAACAGAGAAATGCGTATAATTGCTGGTTTTTCAGATGCTGAGTTAGATTGGTTGGAAAATACATCCCTATGAATACACATAAAATATTTGACACACCTATTTTTGCTTTAGGCTTTAGAGTGTTTTTTGCTCTAGCTGGCTTATCTGCACTGATCTTAATTTTGCTTTGGAATGCTATGTTCAAAGGCACATTAACAGTCGCTAATTATTTTTTACCCAGTTATTGGCATGCTCATGAAATGTTGCTGGGCTATTCAGTAGCCGTCATCGCTGGGTTTTTATTAACGGCTGTTAAAAACTGGACAGCAAAGCCAACCCTAACGGGTGATAAATTAACCGCACTGGCATTGTTGTGGCTTTATGGGCGCATATTGCCCTTTTATGCGGCCTTGTTACCTGATGTTGTCATTGCTCTTGTTGATTTTTCTTTCTTGCCCGTTTTAGCTTATCACATCAGTCTACCCATTTTACAAAGCAAGCAATACAAACACTTGGGTTTTGTTGGGCTTTTATTGATATTAGCCTTAGGCAATGCTTTAATTCATGCAGAGATGTTAGGTTTAAATTTAAATTCTGCGTGGTTAGGCATAAAACTGGTTGTAGCGACGATTATTACCATGATTATTGTTTTTGCAGGCAGGATATTTCCGTATTTTACTGAAAGAGCCTTATCAGGCACTTTCATCAGCAAAAATCCATTATTGGATATGTTGTCAATTGGCTCTGCTGTTTTAGTGTTCATATTACAATTAAGTTCTGTCTCTGGCACATTTTTAGCCGTAGCCGCTCTATTTGCTGCCGCGGTTAATGCAGCTCGTTTATCAGTTTGGTATGTGAGCAGAATATGGTATATGCCTTTGTTATGGGCATTATATATCGGCTATGTTTGGCTAATTCTTGGTTTTGTCTTAACCGCCTTATCAGCTTATGATTGGGTATTGCCTGTATTAGCTCTACATGCGTTTACCCTTGGAGGCATAGGCAGCTTAACCTTAGCCATGATGGCCAGAGTCTCATTAGGGCATACTGGACGAGCTCTTCGTGTTTCTAACGCCATAACGATAGCCTTTGTATTACTTAATTTGGCAGCCGTATTCAGAGTATTATTGCCTGTCGCACTGCCGCAAGGTATCAATCAATTGATATATGCGTCTACTTTGTGCTGGATTGCCGCTTTTTCATTATTTATATTTATTTATTCGCCAATCTTAAGTACTAAGCGCGTAGATGGCTTAGAAGATTAAGCGTTTTATGAACCCCGCCAGACCTTAGCCCTCCCTTTGTTAAGGGGCATAGGTATCTACACAAATAATTGTTAGCATTTCCACGAACGATAACATTGTGGTGAAGATCGTAGGGGCGTATTGCATACGCCCTTATAAAAAAGCGCTATAACATTTACTTTCGATGTTGGGCGTATGCAATACGCCCCTACGGTCATTTTTATCGTTTCTACGCCGATAAGAAACTTGTGCAGATACCCTATGGTTAAGGGGCGACAGATTTGCTCAGTACCTTCGTTTGTTTAAACGTGGCGACTCTGTCGTCCCTACAGTATGATTTTCGCAGTTTATGACGATTCATGCCACATGAACTGCCGAAATGATGTTGCTTTTTAATTGTGTAGATACCTATGCTTGATTAGGGGGAGGCTGGGCGGGGGTTATCAAAATAGACTGCTATTCACTTAGCAGTTTTCTTTCGAATATTTTTTATTAAATGTTGCGAATTAAAAAGAGAATCAGGCTAAAATGTAGTATCTATCTATCTATCTATCTATCTATCTATCTATCTATCTATCTATCTATCTATCTATCTATCTATCTATCTATCTATCTATCTATAAGTATGGTTTTTATCTGTAAAAAATCATGATATTGTGCCTAAGTTAGTCTTCATATTGGCTATTAATGCTTGGTTTTATAGTCTGTACGCTTTCTTTAACCATCATTAGCAAACCTAATAAAATGCAAATATTGACAACTCTTTTTGATATTACCAGCTTGATGCCTCATGGTTATTGTTTGATTTGGAATTCAGTCTTACTTTGGCTGCATGTCATTTCTGATGTACTGATTGTTTTATCTTATTATTCCATTCCTTTTATTATTCTTTTCTATGTTCGTAAGCATAAAGACTTTCCTTTTGATAGGCTGTTGCTTATGTTATCGGCTTTTATTATTGCTTGCGGAACTACGCATTTAGTTTCGATTATTACGATTTGGATACCGCTTTATTGGTTAGAAGGTTTGCTAAAGTTGCTGACAGGCTTGCTTTCGGTGATAACAGCTATCACGATGTATTTTATTGTCCCTAAAGTGTTGGCAGAAATGGGGCGTAAGCTGTTTTTAGAAGAAAAGCTAGCGATGCAAGCCTCTACAATGCAAGAGAATCTTATTAAGGAGGTTGAGCTACGGACAAAAAGTCTGCAATTACTGACCGAGCAAGCTCAAGGCGACCTACAGGTAAAAAGAACTTTCTTGTCTAATATGAGCCACGAGATTCGTACCCCGATTAATGCCATCATAAGTATTAATTATCTGGCACTGAAGACCGATTTAACCGAACAGCAACATAATTATCTGACTAAAATTGATAGTTCGGCTAAATGGTTGCTGGGTGTATTGGATGATATTCTTAATTATTCCAAGCTCGAATCAGGTAAGTTGGTTTTGGAACATAACGATTTTGAGCTGTCACTGATCATAACGTTTTTGACGGATGTTGCCTCGCCTTTATTGAAAGATAAACTAGTGCTGTTGAGTTTTGATATAGATCCTGAGGTTCCGGCTGTATTGAAAGGCGATTCATTACGTTTAGGGCAGGTTTTATTGAATTTGCTAACCAATGCTATTAAATTTACTCACGAGGGTAGCGTCACCTTAAAGGTAAAGCTGCTTGGTTATGAAGCTCAGCAGGCACGTTTAAGCTTTTCGGTGATTGATACCGGTATTGGTTTAAGTTTAGAGCAACAAACGCATTTATTTAAAGCTTACAATCAAGCCGATAATTCAACGACTCGTCTTTACGGTGGAACTGGCCTAGGTTTAGCCATTTGTGAAGAATTAGTGCTTGCTATGGGGGGTAGTATTATTGTTGAAAGTCAAGTTGATATAGGCAGTTGTTTTAGTTTTATTATTAGTTTCGAAATTCCAGTGCTTTTACCCAAAACTGAGCCTTTACGTCTCTATCAATATCCGGGGCTTAAAAATGCCAAAATCTTAGTGGCAGAAGATAATCTTGTTATATCGGAGTTTATACCTGACATCATGGCTTATGAAGGCATGCGCGTTGATATTGCACGTGATGGTTCTGAGGTATTGGCACTGCTCGAGCTTAACAAATATGATGCTGTACTCATGGATTGCCAGATGCCAGTCATGGATGGTTTTGAGACTGCTAGACGCATCCGAACCGATCTGCGTTTTGACAAATTACCTATTATTGCTATGACCGGTAATGTCTTCGATCAAGAGCGTGAGCGTTGTTTTGAGAGTGGCATGAATGATTTTATTAGCAAGCCGGTAGCTTGGGATGATGCCTTTTTAACCTTAGAGCGTTGGATTACTGATTTTGAAGGCCAAGTCAAACAGCAAAATATTCGTTAGTTATCTAATGTTTGGTAATGGATGAGATTAAAAGTGCGTGGAATTAATAAAAGTCTTAGGTTATCAACTTAAATTAAGACACAAAAATAAACCAGTACATCCTATAGTCCTAAAAAAATAGGCGGCATTGCTAGCCGTAGGCCGGAATAAGACAACCCAAGCGTAGCGCGTGGTTGCGTTTCCGGCACAGGAGCAGAGTCAATGCCGGAAACGCTTTACACGCTTACGCTAGCAAAGCCTTATTCCGGCCTACGGTTTTGCTACTGTTGCTAAATGAGTTAGGAGTGATCCCTAAAAAACAAAGG
>Ga0194037_1000523_pt1 | contig 29732 bp, 25 predicted proteins | sample JunL306m_MetaG_FD_148653 | JGI IMG/M metagenome (GOLD analysis project Ga0194037, IMG submission 148653) | Anoxic zone freshwater microbial communities from boreal shield lake in IISD Experimental Lakes Area, Ontario, Canada - Jun2016-L304-6m | ecosystem: Environmental > Aquatic > Freshwater >...
AAAAGGAACATCTTGGTTTGCAATTCATTGATCAATTCTGGTTGACGGGCAGCGCCCTCAATGAACTTACCACCCATTAGGCCAATGCCCAAACAGGCCCCTAATGCGCCGAGGCCGATGATGAGGCCAATACCGATAGCGGTTAGTCCTTGAATGTTGGCTAAGAATGCTTGCATGTTTACTCCTAAGTATTAAAGGTGAGGTTAAAAATAAAAATATTAATGGTGACTATGGGCTTGCCCAATGTAAACCAAGGTCAACATCATGAAAATAAATGCTTGCAACAAAATAACTAAGATGTGGAAGATCGCCCAAGCAGAGCCGGCAAGAACGTTGCCAACGAAGCCAAGCATGTACAAATCTAAGTTAAAGGTCCACATACTACCCAAAAGGGCGATCAGCAAAAAGAGTAATTCGCCTGCGTACATATTGCCAAAAAGTCGCATGCCGAGGGAAACGCCTTTAGCAATATATTCGATGATGTTCAAAATCAGGTTGAAAGGCGCCAAGTACCACTTTGCGCCAAAGGGTGCCGAAATCAGCTCATGCATAAAGCCCTTTAGACCCTTCACTTTGAAGCTATAGAAGAACACTAATAGGAGAACTGAAAACGATAAGCCGAAGGTTGCGTTCAAATCAGTGGTCGGGACTATCTTGTGATGCGGAACATGAACCCCGAAACTACCAATAAATTGATTTACGCCGAAGATCCAATCTACTGGCACTAAGTCCAAGGTATTTAAAAGAATAATCCAGCAAAAAACAAAAAGGGCGAGTGGCGCAATAAAACTTCGATCCCCATGAACAATGCTTTTAGTTTGGTTGTCTACCATCTCAACCAGCATCTCAACTAAACATTGAAAGCGACCAGGAACCCCAGGCGATGCTTTACGAGCAGCTAGAACCAATAGAAAAACAGTGATCAACCCCATTAAAGAGGTCCAAAAGATGGTGTCTAAATTAATAATGCTGAAATCAATAACAGAGGTTTGTGCCCCACCAATGTTATTGAGGTTTTGCAAGTGCTCAGAAATATAAGCAGTGGGTGTAAGCGGTTCACTAGCCACATGATGGGCTACCTCTACTGCTGCGTTGACTTCGCTAGACATCTCTAAACTTGTCCTTATCTATATTTACCGCTTGTTACTTCCAAAACCACGCCAATAAATAACATTTGAGCGTGGCTAAATAAGTGACAAGCAATGGAATCCATTTCAAATCAGGTTGCTTTAAAGCAAAGCCAATAAACAGGAGGATGGTTGCCAGAATCTTAATAAATTCGCCAGAAACCACTGCTGTTAAATAACCGCCAGGACTTGATTTGACATTTTTTTTTGCTACTTCTAAGCGCAGTAAAAACAACGCTGAAGGCAAAAACCCAATCAAACCGCCCACTAAAGCCGAGTAAGTATAAACGCTTCTGTCTGTCAATTCGCCAAAAAGGTAACAAAAGCTGGCGATTATCAGGGTAAGCACCATCTGAGTTCCAACAATGAACCAGCCATTGATTGAAGAAAAGCTTTTAGGTTTTGCTTTACGCAAAGCATCCATCTCCGCCTTACTAAGCGCTTTGTATGAATCCTCCTCCCGCTCATCCCAATTACCGCTACTCATTGGCTGCTCTTTAATCAAACCCAATACCCAACTTTTTTAGTAAAGAATCCAGCTCATCAAACTGGCTAAAGCGAATTCTCAGCTCACCACCGCCTTTGCCCTTGAACTTAAATTCGGTGCTTAAACCAATTAAGTCTGCAATTTCCCGCGTTAAACGATGCATATCGGGGTCTTGACCCTTGCCAGAGGCTGAATCGGGTTTGGCTGTACTCTTTTTGTCGCCAATCTGCCCGCCTGCCCGTGCCAAGGCTGTAGACATTCTTTCTGCCTCACGCACTGATAGGCCTTGTGCAGCAATTCGTTGCGCCAAAGCCACCTGGCTTGCTCCTGGCAGGGGGAGCAGAGCACGAGCGTGACCCATGTCAATATCGCCCGCCAGCAACATGGCCTGCACAGGTTTGGCTAACTGACTCAAGCGCAAAAGGTTGGTAATGGCACTACGCGATTTTCCGACCGCTTTGGCAGCTTGCTCATGCGTGAAACCAAACTCTTCTATTAAACGCGCCAAACCCTGTGATTCTTCGAGAGGATTTAAATCCTCACGTTGCATATTCTCGATCAACGCCATCGCTGCCGCGGCCTGATCATCAGCACCAGAAACTAGAACAGGCACCTCTGTAAGGCCCGCTAAAGTGGCTGCACGAAAACGACGCTCTCCAGCAATAATTTCATACTTACCAGACGACACTAAGCGCACCAACAATGGCTGCATCACGCCTTGCTCGCGAATGCTTTCCGCAAGCTCTTGTAATGCGCCAACCTCTATTTTTTGGCGAGGCTGATATTTGCCAGCCTGCAATGCTGTCAATGGCAGCCGATTTATCTCTGCTGGTGAGCTTTCCTTCTGAGCTTTTTCACCAAGCAATGCATCGAGCCCGCGACCTAAACCTTTTTTCTTAATAGCAACCATGATTTCCTAAAGTATTTCTGGTAATTACATTTGTTTAATACGCCCGACCATTTCAGCACCGAACTCTAAATACGCCTGCGCTCCTCGTGAGGTCTTATCAAAAGCAACCCCAGGAAGCCCATAGGATGGCGCTTCAGCAAGCCTTACATTGCGCGGAATAATTGTTTTAAATACCTTGTCACCAAAATGTTCTAGCAACTGATCCGATACTTGCTGTTGAAGTGTCATCCGCGGATCAAACATCACGCGTAACAGACCAATAATCACAAGATCTGGGTTTAGGTTTGCGTGAACTTGTTTAATTGTATTTACGAGATCAGACAAACCCTCTAGCGCAAAGTATTCGCACTGCATCGGCACAATCACGCCATTGGCTGCACACAGCCCATTTAATGTGAGCAGTGATAGCGCCGGCGGACAGTCAATCAAAATAAAATCGTAATCATCGGCTACTTCAGCTAGTGCATCTTTTAAGCGCTGCTCACGTGAATCTAAATCAACCAATTCAATTTCAGCGCCCGCTAAATCTCGATTTGCGGGCAGCACATCAAAACCAGAACTCTCACAGCGCTGAACACAATCCTTAACCGCGGCCAGTCCAATCAATACTTGATATACGCTGTTGTTGAGATTCGCTTTTTCGATACCTGAACCCATTGTTGCATTGCCTTGTGGATCCAAGTCCACCAATAAAACGCGTTGCTTGTGACCAGCCAAGCCCGCGGCTAAATTAACAGCTGTAGTGGTTTTACCAACCCCACCTTTTTGATTTGCAATACAGAATATTTTTGCCATAGCCAGTCTTAATGGTCCTGCTCTAAAGGGGTGATTTTCTCACGGGGGGTTAGTACTAAAAGCCGTCTTTCTGCTGCCAAATGTGGTATTTGCAAAGGCGCATCAAGCACTAAACGCCAAGCATCCATGCAAACGTCTTGCATCTCTTCGTCGGCCTTCTTGCCCTTCATCGCAAAAACTAGGCCACCGGGCTTCAATAGGGGCAATGACATCTCCAAAAATCGCGCCAAACTCGTAAATGCACGTGAAATAACAGCATCAAATTGGGCTGGTTGCTGCACTGCAACAACTTCCACGCGCTCACTAAGCACTTCAATGTTTTTTAATTTCAACCTGCCGCGAACGTGTTGCAAAAAAGCAGTCTTTTTACGCACAGCCTCAATTAAAGTTAAACGCCACTCTGGTTGCAATATTGCGATGGGAATGGCCGGTAGCCCGCCGCCCGATCCGAGATCAGCAATTTGCGGGGCTGGGGTCTTCAAAAGCTCTCTCATAACCGGTAAAACTGCAATAGAATCAATAAGATGAAGTTGTATTGATTCTTGCTCACCCTCAATGGCTGTGAGGTTGTGGACCTGATTCCAGCGACCCATTTCATACAAAAATAGGTCTAAATCGGCAATATTTTCCTGGCTTAAATTCAAACCTAATTCCTCAATACCCAGCGCCAGCAAATCCCGGCTCACGCGATCTCTCGAGGGCGACCCAAGCCTTTTTTAAGGTGCACCAGAAGTAACGATAAGGCGGCTGGTGTAACGCCAGATATTCGTCCGGCCTGGCCTAATGTCTCTGGCTTATGCAAATTTAACTTCTGCTGAACCTCTTTGGATAGTCCTACCACTTGTGTATAGTCCAAACCCTCTGAGAGTGGGAAGTTCTCGTTGTGTTCTTGGCGTGCGATTTCCACTGCCTGCCTATCTATATAGCCCTGGTACTTTACAGAAATCTCAACCTGATCTGCAATTTGGCGTGCCAAACCTGAATCCTCATCTAATGCCCCAGGCGACCACATTCCATCTGAAAGCGTGGTTATTGCTTGATAGCTAACCCCAGGGCGCCGCAAAAGATCTGCCAAACTGGACTCGCTGGATAAATCTTGACCCAACAAGCCTGAAACTGCCTTTGCAGAATCATGTTTTGGCCCTATCCAAATATCCTGTAAACGAGATGTTTCACGTGAAACAGCCTCTTGTTTCCTGCAGAAGACATCCCAGCGATAGTCATCTACCAAGCCTAAATCGCGGCCTATCTTGGTTAGGCGCATATCCGCATTGTCTTCCCTGAGGCTTAATCGGTATTCTGCGCGACTGGTAAACATTCGGTACGGCTCTTGTACTCCCCTAGTAATAAGGTCGTCCACTAGCACGCCAATATAGGCCTCGCTACGCTTAGGTATCCAAGGCTCCTTGCCTTTAGCGGCAAGACCAGCATTAATGCCGGCGAGCATTCCTTGGGCGGCAGCCTCTTCGTAGCCAGTTGTGCCATTAATCTGGCCTGCAAAATAGAGTCCAGCTATGGCTCTTGTCTCTAAGCTATGGCGTAATTGCCGTGGATCAAAAAAATCATATTCAATTGCATATCCGGGACGCACGATGACAGCAGACTCCATTCCCCGAATACTGCGCACCAAATCCCATTGAACATCAAAGGGCAGGCTAGTGGAAATGCCGTTTGGATAGAGCTCGTTAGTCGTCAGGCCCTCTGGCTCTAAAAAGATTTGATGACTATTTCTAGATGGAAACCGGTGAATCTTATCTTCAATCGAGGGGCAGTAGCGAGGGCCAACGCCCTCAATCACGCCTGTATACATCGGGGACCGATCTAAGCCGCCCCGAATAATGTCGTGCGTTTTTTCATTTGTATGAGAAATCCAGCAGGGGACCTGTCTAGGGTGCTGCTCTGGACGACCTAAATATGAAAAAACTGGAACAGGATCTAGGTCTCCGGGCTGCTCCAGCATCACTGAAAAATTGATGGTGCGACCATCAATTCGAGGTGGGGTGCCCGTTTTCAGTCTTCCCTGGGGAAGTTTCAACTCTTTCAAGCGTACCGACAAAGAGACTGCTGCGGGATCGCCAGCACGACCGCCAGCATAATTATTGAGACCTACATGAATTTTGCCGTCTAAAAAGGTGCCCGCGGTGAGTACAACCTTCCTGGCGTTAAACTCCAAACCCGTTTGGGTGACAACCCCTTGGACCTTATCACCACTCACCAGCAAATCATCGACAGCGCCTTGGAATAGGGTAAGGTTTTCTTGGTTCTCTAGGCGACGACGGATAGCCGCTTTATATAAAATCCGGTCGCCTTGAGCACGAGTAGCCTGGACAGCGGGACCCTTACTAGAATTCAAAATCCTAAACTGGATACCAGCCTCATCAGTTGCTGCAGCCATAGCGCCACCCATAGCATCAATTTCTTTAACTAGGTGGCCCTTGCCTATACCCCCAATAGATGGGTTGCAACTCATAGCCCCCAAACTTTCAATACTGTGGGTAATTAATAGCGTGTCGCAACCCATGCGAGCTGAAGCAAGGGCGGCCTCAGTCCCAGCGTGACCGCCTCCAACCACTATGACATCAAAACTCTTGGAATAACGCATGATTTGCCTCAGATAGGGCGATGATCATAGCATTTTGTTTGTTTCACGTGAAACAAAACCGTTACACAAGTCTCTATAAAAATTATGATATACCATAAGATATTGATTTAATTGAATAAAAATCTTTTAAAGTGGTAAGACTAGGGATATTCAAGGCCCGAACATGCGCTTAGATCTCACATCTTTAGCAGCTATTACAATGAATAAATGGACCTATCTTTAACAGCAAAACTATTAGAGTTACAGGAGCGGACACGATCGTTTATACGCGATCAAATCATTCCTCTTGAAAACGACCCACGCCAAAATGAGCATGGCCCATCAGAAGAGTTACGAAAAGAGCTAATAGAGCTCGCGCGCGCTGCCGGTCTTTTAACACCTCATGCATCGCTAGAGATGGGGGGTCTAGGCCTTAGCCATTATGAAAAGGCAATTGTTTTTGAAGAGGCTGGCTATTCTTGGTTGGGGCCAACCGCAATGAATATACATGCGCCTGACGAAGGCAATATTCATCTGCTGGAAGAAATTGCCACGCCAGAGCAAAAGGAGCGCTGGCTCAGGCCTTTAGTTGCGGGAAAAACACGCTCTTGTTTTGCAATGACCGAGCCTGACCCAGGCGCTGGGTCAGACCCATCAATGCTCATGACAACAGCCACAAAAGATGGTGATGACTACATCATCAATGGTGTTAAGTGGTTTATTACTGGTGCTGATGGAGCAGATTTTGTCATCATCATGGCACGAGGCGACGATGGCTTCGCAACGATGTTTCTCTCGGATATGAAAGCAGAGGGTATCGAGCTAGTGCGCAATATGGATGCACTTGATAGCTGCTTTACTGGGGGTCATGGTGTTCTTCGATTTAACAAGCTACGCGTATCAGCCAATCAGATATTGGGCGAGCTTGGTAAAGGCTTTAAGAATGCACAGGTGCGCTTGGCACCCGCTCGACTTACACATTGCATGCGCTGGCTTGGTCAAGCGCGACGAGCTCAGGATATTGCGATTGCTTACGCAAAACAAAGACAAGCTTTTGGTAAATCTTTGGGAGAGCACGAAGGCGTTGGTTTTATGATTGCAGACAATGATATGGATCTGCAAACCTCTCGGCTTCATATCTGGCATACAGCATGGGTCTTAGATCAAGGTCAACGCGGCAACTTTGAATCCAGTCGTGCCAAAGTAATTTGCTCTGAAGCGGAGTGGCGCGTTGTGGATCGATGCGTACAAATTTTAGGCGGTCAAGGTGTCACCGGTGAAACACAACTCATGAGAATATTTAAGGATATGCGTGGCTTTCGTATCTATGATGGACCGAGTGAAGTGCATCGCTGGAGCATGGCACGCAAACTTATTGGAAGCAAAGAAAAAAAGTGATGGGGCTCGATCAGCTTTTTAGGTTAGACAATAAAACGGTGCTAATTACTGGGGCTTCTAGTGGCATCGGAAAACACTGCGCATTTTTACTTGCAATGGCGGGGGCTAAAGTAGCCGTTGCATCTCGACGGATTGCCCAACTGCAAGACACTGTCGATGAGATTGCTAAATTAGGTGGAGATGCAAAAGCTTTTGAGTTAGACGTCACCAATAAAAAAAATGTTCTTCAATGTTTTGATCAAGTTCTTGAGTGGTCAACTCCAACGATCATTATCAATAACGCGGGCGTCAGTAGCAATGGAAAGTTGCTTGATCAAAGTGAAGAAGATTGGGATCGAGTAATCGATACCAACCTAAAGGGCTCTTGGTTAATAGCCACCGAGGCTGCAAGGCGACTAATCGCTACCGGCAATTCAGGGAGCATTGTCAACATTGCCTCCATTCTCGGGGACCGTGTCATTGGGGGCGCAGCGCCTTATGTCATCTCTAAGGCAGGCGTAATACAAAGCACCAAGGTGATGGCTCTTGAGCTTGCGCGCCACCAAATTAGAGTGAATGCGCTATTACCGGGCTACGTCATTACTGATCTGAATCGTGAATTTTTAATGAGCGATGCTGGTCAAAAAATACTGGCTCGCATTCCATCCCGACGCTTTAATAATTTAGATGATTTAAATGGCCCCTTATTGTTACTTGCCTCTGATGCCAGCAAAGCCATGACTGGTGCGACCATCGCGGTAGATGGCGGTCACCTTGTTAGCGGTTTGTAAGCCAGCATAAGATTTGTCATGACGAGTCCCGCCTTTCAGGAGCCGCTTGCTCAATATTTAAAAAGGCTTGGCCTTGTCAACGGGCCGATACAGCTCAGCCAATTAACTGGTGGCCAATCAAACCCCACCTACAAAATTAGCAGCGGCCATGAACGCTTTGTGCTCAGAAAAAAACCTGCTGGGGTCTTGTTGCCTTCGGCGCATGCGGTTGATAGAGAGTATCGAGTAATGAAGGCACTAGCCAACACAGATGTTCCTGTTCCGCGAATGCTGACCTACTGCGAAGATGAAAGCATTGTTGGGACCGCCTTTTTTATTATGGAGTATCTGGATGGGCGAGTCTTTATTGACCAAACCTTGCCGCAACTTCAAGCCAGCGAACGACATGTTATTTATGAGCAAATGAATAACACCATCGCCGCAATACACCATCTCGACTACGCCTCCCTTGGATTAGAAACTTTTGGTAAGCCGGGTAATTATTTTTCTAGACAAATCACGCGCTGGTCTCGTCAAGTTCGCGAGGCAAACATCGCCATTCCTGATTCGCTCAAGCAGTTGATGGACTGGCTTCCAGAGAACATCCCCAAAGAAGATGAAACCTCGCTTATTCATGGCGACTTTCGTATGGATAATCTCATTTTCCACAAGACCGAACCGCGCGTTATTGGGGTTTTAGATTGGGAACTATCGACCCTTGGCAACCCCTTGGCTGATTTTGCCTATCAATGCATGGCTTGGAGAATTGCGCCCGCTTTGTGGCGAGGAATACAAGGGATAGATTTTGTGGGCCTGGGCATCCCGCGTGAAGCTGAATATATCGCCATGTATGAAAAAAAGATTGGGCGTCCAATTGCAGAGCACTGGCCATTCCTCATGGCCTACAACCTATTTAGAATTTCAGCAATTTTGCATGGCATTACCAAGCGGGCGCTTGATGGAAATGCAAATGCCAGTGATGCCATTGAAAATGGGGGGAAGGCGGGGGCTCTTGCGGACCTAGGCTGGGCTTGCGTATCGAATTAGATTTGCAATACTTTATTACTTCTTAATAAAGATTCCGACCAGACCCCGACGAAAAGCCATCACACAGAGGACGAATATAAATCCCGTAACAATGGTGACTGACTCCCCCAAAGAATTAAACCAAGATATCCCGGTAATTTGAGATAGGAAGGCTCCAATTTCACCAACACGATGCTCAAGAAGAACAATGACTAATGCCCCCACAAATGGGCCCGCGAAAGTACCGACCCCACCAACCAAGGTCATCAATATGACAAGGCCGGACATCGTCCAATGAACGTCTGTAAGGGTTTCAAAGCCCAACACTAAAGCCTGAACGCCTCCCGCCAAACCAGCAAGAGCGGCTGACAATACAAACACTAAAAACTTAAAGCGGTTTACTTTGTACCCCAAAGAAATCGCGCGTGGCTCGTTTTCTTTAATGGCTTTAAGCACCTGTCCGAATGGGGAAGAAATAATTCTCTGAATAAATAAAAATCCACCCATCACAACCGCCAAAACAAAATAGTAAAGATTTAAATCGTTCTGAAGATCTATTAAGCCAAATAACTCACCTCTTGGGATGCTCTGAAAGCCGTCCTCACCGCCTGAGGCTGGGGCTTGTAGGCAGATAAAATAAAACATCTGCGCCAACGCCAAAGTAATCATTGAAAAATAAATACCTTGGCGACGAATGGCTAGGCCCCCAATAAGGGCGCCTAAAGCCGCAGCAAAAATCACTCCAAGTAGGATGCCAAGCGCTGGGCCAACACCTATGTCACGCATGAAATAACCGGCGCAGTAACCAGCGCCCCCAAAAAAGGCGGCATGGCCAAAAGACAAAAGGCCAGTGAAACCAAGCAATAAATTAAATGCTGCGGCAAAAAGCGCAAAACATAAAATTTTCATTAGAAAGATTGGGTAAGCAGTAAATGGGGCTGCTATTGCAACCACAATCAGCACGAACAGAAACCAATGCTTAGGTAGCCTCATTTTTCACGCCCAAACAAGCCAGCTGGCCTAAACAACAAAACAATCACCATAATGGCAAACACCACGGTGCTAGAGGCCTGGGGATAAAACACTTTTGTTAAGCCCTCAATCAGCCCCAAGCCAAGGCCGGTGATGATTGAGCCCATAATTGAGCCCATACCACCGATAACCACGACAGCAAAAACAACAATGATGAGGTTCGATCCCATCAAGGGGGAAATTTGAATAATCGGCGCAGCAAGCACGCCAGAAAAAGCTGCCAGCGCAACGCCAAACCCATAGGTTAAGGTTGTCATCAATGGGAAGTTCACCCCAAAGGCCTGAACTAATTTGGGGTTTTCGGTGCCGGCTCGCAAATACGCGCCGATGCTGGTTTTTTCTATCACGTACCAAGTAGCAAAACAGACCGTTAGGGAAGAAAACACTACCCAAGCGCGGTAGTTTGGCAAAACCATAAAGCCAAGATCAGTGGAGCCGCTTAATAACTCTGGAGCACTGTAAGCAAGACCAGATGAGCCATAGATGGAGCGAAGGACTCCCTCAATGAACAAGGTTAAGCCGAATGTCAAAAGCAGCCCATATAGGTGATCAAGCTGATACAAGTGTCTCAGTAGTAGGCGCTCAACCACAATTCCAACCAAACCGACAATTATTGGTGACAACAGCAGCATTACCCAATAATTAATTCCGAAATACTGCCCCGCCATCCAAGTCACAATGGCGCCCAACATAAACATCGCGCCATGTGAAAAGTTGATCACATTTAAAAGGCCAAAAATGACCGCCAGCCCCAAACTCAGGATGGCATAAAAGCTGCCGTTAACCAGCCCCAAAAGGAGCTGGCTTAACAGAGCGGAACTAGATAGACCGAAGATTTCCAAGGTTTACTTATTTAACAGAGCGCACTTGGAGTCCGGTGGAATGGTGAAAGCCTTTTCCCCTGGCAATGTAGACACTAGCTTGTAATAGTCCCATGGGCTTTTGACTTCGCTTGGAGATTTAACCTCAAAAAGATACATGTCATGAACCATGGTTCCATCTTTACGAATGTAGCCATTTTTTGTAAACATGTCGTTGATTTTAACTTTACGCATCTGGGCCATCACCTTGTCTGAGTCATCAGTACCGGCGGCTTTAACCGCATTGAGGTAGGTCATGGTTGATGAATAGTTACCCGCCTGAACCATACTAGGCATACGCTTCATTTTTTCCATAAAGCGTCCGGCGAACTTACGTGATTGATCGTTCTGATCCCAATACCAAGCCTCTGTAGCCAATAGTCCTTGCGCATTCTTAATGCCGATAGCATGAACGTCTGTGATGAACACAAGTAAGCCGGCAAGCTTCATGGTTTTATTAATACCAAACTCGTTGGCAGCCTTCACAGAGTTAATCGTGTCACCGCCCGCATTAGCAAGGCCAAGAACTTGGGCTTTTGAGTTTTGCGCCTGGAGGAGATAAGAAGAAAAATCACTAGCATTTAATGGGTGCTTAGAGGCTCCTAAGACTTTTCCGCCGCTAGCATTAATCACGTTAGTTGCATCTTTTTCAAGCGCATAACCGAAGGCGTAATCGGCCGTCAAAAAGTACCAAGTCTTAAGGCCCTTATCCATCATGCCTTTAGCGGATCCATTGGCCAACGCAATTGTGTCGTAGGTATAGTGGATTGTGTAAGGGCTGCACTGCTCATTCGTTAGCGCCGAAGTGCCGGCGCCATTGTTAATATAAATACGTTTTTTCTCTGCGGCCACCTTAGCAGTTGCCAATGCTGTTCCAGAGTTGGTGCCTCCAAAAATAACGCTTACGCCATCCTGGTCAACCCACTCACGTGTTTTAGATGCAGCAATGTCTGCTTTGTTTTGGTGGTCTGCAGAAATAACTTCAATTTTCCTACCCAAAACAGTGCCACCAAAATCAGCAACCGCCATTTTGATTGCCTCTGCTCCGCCCTGTCCATCAATGTCAGCGTATAAACCAGACATGTCCGTAATAAAGCCAATTTTTAATGGGGCTTGATCCGCCGCGCCTACGCCACTAGAAACTGCAGCCAAGCCTGCTACTGCCAAAGAAATTAAAGTCCGCTTCATGATTTATCCTTTAAAAAATAAAAAAACCGATCAAACCCCTAAATACCCATTCAATAATTCTGCTTTAGCTTTTAGCTCGGAGCGCTCAACTACCTCTACTATCAAGCCGCCCTCTACAACATAATGCCTATCTGCAAGTCCTGCTGCAAATCTGAAGTTTTGTTCCACCAGAACAATCGTGAAACCCTTATTTCTTAATTTGGTAACAACCTCACCCAATTTTTGAACAATCACAGGCGCAAGGCCTTCGGTAATCTCATCTAACAATAAAAGTTTGGCGCCGGTTCTCAAAATTCTAGCCATCGCCAGCATTTGCTGCTCGCCTCCAGACAGCCTGGTTCCAGGACTATTGCGACGCTCGTAGAGGTTAGGGAACATCTCATAGATTTCCTCTAAACCCATTCCGCCTGAAGATATTTTAGGTGGCAGTAATAGATTTTCTTCTGCGCTTAAGCTCGCAAAGATCCCGCGTTCTTCAGGGCAGTACCCAATCCCAAGACGAGCAATTTGATAGGTGGGGAGGGTGGTGGTCTCTGTTCCAAATACAGAAATTGAGCCCTTCCTCTTACTAGTAAGGCCCAAGATGGTTTTTAGGATGGTGCTTCTGCCCGCCCCATTTCGACCCAGAAGGGTTACAACCTCACCGTCTCGCACAGCAAAATTAACGCCATGCAAAATATGTGACTCGCCATACCAAGACTCTAGATTTTTGACTTCGAGCGCCATATTGCTCATAAGGAATCACCGCTCTGGCTACCCATATAGGCCTCAACCACTAAAGGATTATTAGATACTTCCTGGTATGAGCCCTCAGCCAAAACTGTTCCGCGCTGTAGCACGGTAATACAGTCGGCAATTGAAGAGACGACCTTCATATTGTGCTCAACCATTAGGATGGTGCGCCCCCTGGCCACCCGGCTAATTAGCTCTGTGACCCGCTCCACGTCCTCATGCCCCATTCCTTGGGTTGGTTCATCCAAAAGCATTAACTCTGGTTCCATGGCCAAGGTGGTTGCGATTTCTAGCGCTCTTTTGCGGCCATAGGCCAGGTTTAGGGTTGCTTCATTAGCAAACCCCTCTAGGCCAACCTCATGCAAAAGCTCCAGCGCGCGCGCATTAAGAGTGTTCAGAGAATCAACAGATTTCCAAAAATGAAATTCTGTTCCAAGCCCTCGTTGCAGTGCAACACGAACATTTTCCATAACGGTTAAATGTGGAAAAACAGCAGAAATTTGAAAAGAGCGAATAATGCCGCGTCTTGCAATTTGAGCGGGCTCTTCATTTGTGATATCAAAACCATTAAATAGGATTTGGCCACTACTTGGCTCTAAGAACTTTGTTAGTAAGTTAAAGCAAGTTGTTTTACCGGCGCCATTGGGGCCGATTAGGGCGTGAATTGTTCCCCGGGCAACCTTTAGGTTCACGTCGGTGACCGCGGAAAATCCCTTGAAAGATTTCCCTAGTCCAATTGTCTCTAATATTGTTTCTTGCAAGCTAAATCCTCAATCGTGCGCCAAGGTAAGAAATTGAGGATACCTTAAGATTGGTCTGCTATATATAGCGATAACCCTAAATCAGGCAAGAGGAAATGGCTTAACTTGCGATAGTTGTTTTGAGGTAGCCTTGCATTGCCACTCTAGCCGCCTCATCCATAATATCCATTGGAATTCGTTGGGCCCCCTGCATAATCATGAGCGCGTATGGCTTGGCAAGGATTGTGACTTCCGGGCATAGATGGAGCTCTTCACCAAACGCTGGAGATCGTCCACGCCAAAAATTGATAGCCGCCTCAATCTCTTGAATAGTAAAAAACATCAGGGTTTGAATTTAATTACTTGCCGTCAAGCGCCAACATTGTGCCGCGACATTTTTTAGCACCACAACGACATTCGTAATCTTTTTTCATTTGTTTGGTAACTTTACCCTCAATATCAAGAGAGTAATCATAAAAAAGCTCTTCGCCAAATTTCAGGCTACGCTTTGCATAAACAAAAACGCGGGGCTTGCCATTAAATAAATCTTCCCGAGTCTCGCAGTTCGGTTTGCATGAGTGGTTAATCCAGCGCGCGGCATTGCCGCCATACTTGGCATCAATGACGCGCCCATCTTCTAATGAAAAATAGAAGGTGTGGTTTGGATCTTTGGGGTCGTGTGGGTGACGCTTTTCTGCTAACTTCCAACTAATGCGCTCACCCTTGTACTCAATGAGGGCGTCGTTTTTCTTAATGGGCTTAGCAGCAAAAACACCCTTCCCATGGATGGGGGAAGATTTCACGGCAATACTGGAGCGGTCCACTTTTGGTGGGTTTGTTTTTTTATTCTTCATCACTTAAACGTCTAGGTTGCGGGCAATCAACGCATTCTTTTCAATAAATGCTCGGCGTGGCTCCACCTCATCGCCCATCAAGGTTGTAAACACTTGATCAGCTGTAATAGCATCCTCTATTTTTACCTGCAATAGAGTGCGAGAGTTTACATCCATGGTGGTTTCCCATAATTGCAATGGGTTCATCTCACCCAAGCCTTTGTAGCGTTGGCGGCTGAGTACGCGCTCAGCCTCTGATAGCAGCCATGAAAATGCAGCCCGAAAGTCTTGTACGGATTGTTCTTTTTGATTCTTATCTGGATCACCGCGACGAACTTTAGTGCCCGGTAAAACTTTTCCAGATAGAACCGCAGCAGCATTGGACAAGCTTTGATAATCATCGCCATGAACAAAGTCAGAGTTTATAGAAGAGAGTTTTAAGTTCCCATGAATCCGGCGAGATAAGAGAAGCTTAAAGCGCTCAGTCCGCTCATCTTTTTGCACCATGATTTCTGGTGGAATTGCCAGGGGATTGGTTGATAGCGCCAAGACCGCACGCAAACGATCGGCAGACTCGATTGCTGATTTTTCTGTATCGAGATTTAGTTGTGTGCCGTCTGCAATGGCGCGCAACGCGTCTTCGTCGATCGTTCTGGATAAGCGATCGACAATTGATTGAATAACTTGATAATGTTTTGCTAACTCAGCCAATCCAGCGCCCTCTATTACCTCGCCAGAAGGCGTCTGCAGCGAAGCGGATTCCATAGCAATTTTTAATAGAAGTTGGTTGAGTTCGACATCATCTTTAATGTATTGCTCATTTTTTCCAAACTTAACTTTATAAAGGGGTGGTTGAGCGATATAAATATGTCCACGCTCAATTAACTCAGGCATCTGCCTATAGAAAAAGGTGAGTAATAAAGTTCTAATGTGGCTTCCATCAACGTCCGCATCGGTCATGATGATGATGCGGTGGTAGCGCAACTTATCCGCTTTGTATTCTTCTATACCGATACCAGTTCCCAGCACAGTGATGAGTGTGACAACCTCTTGGCTGGCAAGCATCTTGTCAAAGCGCGCTTTCTCAACGTTTAAGATTTTTCCTTTTAAAGGAAGAATGGCTTGGAAGCGCCTATCGCGACCTTGTTTAGCAGAGCCTCCCGCGGAGTCGCCCTCAACAATAAATAGTTCAGATTTTGTTGGATCTTTTTCTTGGCAGTCGGCCAACTTGCCCGGTAAACCCAAACCATCAAGCACGCCCTTGCGACGCGTCATATCGCGCGCCTTACGAGCCGCCTCACGAGCGCGTGCCGCGTCTACGATTTTTCCGCAGAGTATTTTTGCATCCGCTGGCCGCTCTTGGAGATAAGCACTTAAGGCCTCAGCAACAATTTCTTCTACTGGCCCACGCACCTCGCTAGAAACTAGTTTGTCTTTTGTTTGACTAGAAAATTTTGGTTCAGGCACTTTTACTGATAAGACGCAGGCAAGGCCCTCGCGCATATCATCGCCTGAAATTTCGACTTTGGCTTTTTTGGCAACTTCGTGCTCGTCAATATATTTATTAATGACGCGCGTCATTGCGGCTCGCAAACCAGTTAGGTGGCTGCCGCCATCTCGCTGTGGAATGTTGTTGGTAAAGCAAAGCACTTGCTCACTAAAACTATCATTCCACTGCATTGAAACTTCAGCAGTAATATTGCCGCCCAAGTCTGATGGCCGCATACCTTCTGCATAAAAAATATTGGGATGTAAAACATTTTTATTTTGATTGATGTACTCAACAAAACCTTTAACCCCGCCGGAGAAAGCAAAGTCCTCTTCTTGGCCCGAGCGTTGATCAATTAATTTTATGTGTACGCCATTATTAAGGAATGAGAGTTCGCGAATGCGCTTAACAAGAATCTCATAATGAAATTCAACATTCCCAAAAACAGTTTCATCGGCCAAGAAGTGCACTTCTGTGCCCGAGTGCTCGGTATTGCCTATTACAGAAATTGGAGAAACGCTAACCCCATTCTCTTCTTGAATGTTACGGTTTTGAATAACACCACGTGCAAACTCCATATAGTGCGCTTTACCATCACGACGAATGGTTAACTTTAACCACTTAGATAGCGCATTGACACAACTAACACCAACACCATGGAGGCCACCAGAAACCTTATAGCTATTTTGGTCAAACTTGCCGCCAGCATGTAGCTCTGTCATCACGATTTCAGCGGCACTTCTTTTTGGTTCGTGTTTGTCATCGTATTTAATGCCTGTGGGTACACCACGGCCGTTATCAACAATAGAAATAGAGTTGTCCGTTTGAATTACAACGGTGATCTCGGAGCAGTAGCCCGCTAAAGCCTCATCAATAGAGTTATCAAGCACCTCAAATACAAGGTGATGTAAGCCGGTGCCATCAGATGTGTCGCCGATGTACATACCAGGACGTTTACGAACTGCCTCGAGACCCTCTAGGATTTGAATCGATGATGCGCCGTATTGCTCTACTACTTTTTTTTCTTCAGTCATTTTTTTCTAAATTAAATGCGCATTGGCATCACAACATACTTAAAGTCTTCAGAGCCAGGTAACGTTACAACAGCACTACTGTTTGCGTCACCTAAACTGATTTGAATATTTTCATTTTTTAGGTTTGATAAAACATCCAATAAATAACTTACATTGAAGCCAATTTCCACAGAGTCTCCACTGTATTCGGTTTCAATTTCTTCTTGAGCCTCTTCTTGCTCGGCATTTGTGGATTGAACTGTAATACGATTTGGTGATAAAGAAAAACGAACACCTTTAAATTTGTCGGTGGTCAAAATTGCTGCACGTTGGAGTGCTGCTTGTAAAAGCTCCCTGTTGACAACTAAAGAGTTTTTGTGGCCTTTTGGAATAACGCGCTGGAAGTCAGGAAATTTACCCTCAACCAATTTTGAAATAAGCTCAATATCACCAAATGAAAATTTGATTTGGTTAGAGCTTAGGTTAATTTCAAGAGACTCATCGGAGTCTTCAAGTAAGTGCTGGCACTCTAGGATAGTTTTGCGGGGAATGATAATTTCTTGCTTTTGGCCAGATCCGGATGGTGCTTCTGCCAACTCAACTTGTGAATAAGCTAATCGATGGCCATCAGTTGCAACAGCAATTACCTGTTTTCCCTCGATAACTAATAACATTCCATTTAAATAATAACGAATATCTTGCTGGGCCATTGCAAAGTGAACTTGGCTGATGAGTTGGCGAAAGCTTTTTTGTGACATCTTCCAAGTGGCTGTAACTTCCCCAACACTTTGCATCACTGGGAATTCATTGGCAGATAAAGTTTGAAGTGAGAAGCGGCTCTTGCCGCTCTGAACCACCATTTTATTTTCTTTAAGATTAAGCGCTACAGGCCCTTCTGGTAGGGCACGTAAAATATCTAACAATTTTCTTGCTGCAACTGTTGTGGTTACATCCTCGGATCCAACCCCAAAATTTGCATTGGTTGTTATTTGAATTTCAATGTCCGTGGAAATAAAAGAGACTTTGTCACCTTGCTTTTTGAAAAGTAGATTTGCCAAGATTGGCAAAGTGTGGCGACGTTCAACAATTCCACTAACAACCTGAAGGGGTTTTAGTAAGTTGTCACGCGAAGTGTTAACGAGTTGCATTGCTTTTAAATCCTTGTATATATCTTATTAGTAGTAGTAATAAGGCTTACGATTTCGGTGGATAACTCAAAAACCCCATATAAAACAACATATTAAAAACTAAAAAACCTGTGGAAAACTTTTGTATAAGCGCTGGATAAAACTTGGATAACTTTCCATCAATACCCTATTTTTGCATGAAGCGAGTACTTTCCACAATTTATCCACACACAATCCCCAAAGTTATTCATTGAGCTATCCACAACCTTATCCACAAGCAAAAAACTACGCTTTTAGGGTTTGTTCTATGACATGGATCTCATGGTTAAGTTGCCCATCATGTGAGCGCTCTTCACCAATCTTACGAACAGCATGCAAAACGGTTGTGTGATCACGCCCCCCAAACAACTCTCCAATTTCTGGAAGGCTCTTTTGAGTTAACTCTTTAGCCATAAACATTGCAATCTGTCTCGGGCGGGCAATGTTAGCGGGCCGTCGTTTAGAGTACATATCTGCCACCTTAATACTATAAAAATCTGCCACAGCCTTTTGAATATTTTCTACAGAAATTTGTCGATTTTGGATAGAAAGCAGGTCTTTCAAGGCGGTGCGAGCCACCTCAATCGTCACCTCACGACCATGGAAGCGCACGTAAGCCAAAATTTTACGCAGTGCGCCCTCAAGCTCCCTAACATTTGAGCGAAGGTGCTTGGCTACAAAAAAAGCCACATCCTCGCTCATTGGGATGCCTTCGCTAATTGCCTTTTTCATTAAAATGGCAACACGCATTTCCAATTCTGGTGGCTCAATCGCCACAGTTAAGCCAGAGTCAAAACGCGAGATTAGCCGATCATCAATTCCTGCCATCTCTTTAGGGTAGGTGTCGCTAGTAATAATCACCTGAGCTTTATTGCTCAATAAGGCCTCAAAAGCATAGAAAAACTCTTCTTGTGTGCGAGATTTACCACTAAAAAACTGAATATCATCAATTAATAGGAGATCTAATGAGTGGTAATAACGCTTAAAGCGGTCGAAAGCCTTCTGTTGATACGCACGGACTACGTCCGAAACGTACTGCTCAGCATGTATATAACGAATCCGCGCATTCGGTTTTTCCTTCAAAAGGTGATTACCAATAGCGTGGATAAGGTGTGTTTTACCTAACCCCACCCCACCATATAAAAACATGGGGTTGTAAGATGTGCCAGGATTGTGGGCGACCTGAATGGAAGCAGCCCGGGCAAGTTGATTTGCTTTACCAGTTACAAAAGTGTCAAAAGTAAGGTTGGGGTTCAGTTTTGAGTGATCCTCAATCTCAAACGAGCGCTCCTCCGTTAATACTTCATCTTCTTGGCTGGCTTGCGTTAAGTCGGGCTCTGGATTAGATAGGTTTAAGACTGGAATGGGGGCCGTTAAGCCCAAATCTGGAGCGCCCGATTCCACATCCAAAACAAAGCTCAGGTTTACGGGGGAACCAAAATAGTGCTCTGCCAACTCTTGGAAACGATCGGCAAAAGTTTTCTTGATCCAATCAAGCTTAAATCTGTTTGGGGCTCCAATTGTAAGTAATTGATCACTTACTTCAAATGAAATCAACCGCAAAGGTTGAATCCAGGTTTTAAACTGCTGGGGCGACAGCTCGCGGGACAAGATGCCAATAGCACCATCCCAAAAACCCAAGGGGTTTAGTGAATTCAAGGTGGGGGGATTGTTTAAGTTACTCATATTTTTAGAGAATCCATTGTAGCGATGCTACAAAGTTATCCACAAGCTAGAAAATCGTGGAAAACCTGTGGATAACTTGTGTACAAAATCAAAAAAACGATACAAATTAAGCGTTTATAGGAAAAACTCGTAAAAAATAAAGAAAAACACCTATATATTCATAAGGATAGGTTGACCTTTTGCTCTGCAACAAGGAAAATACTTGGCTTCCTTAGGATCGATCATGAAAAGAACATACCAACCCTCAGTAGTACGTCGTAAACGCACCCATGGATTTCGTATTCGTATGAAAACCAAGAGTGGCCGCGCAGTTTTGAATGCACGCCGCGCAAAAGGCCGTAAACGCTTAGCGGTTTAATTAATTTAGCTTTTGAATAGCGCCAGGATTTCTGAATTACTCAAAGCACGCCCCAAGACAAGTTTGTATTGGGGTTTGTATTTGGCTTCAACAGAGGTTAATGGGCAAGCTGATTTAGGAATTGCTGTAGCTAAAAAACTAGCGAAACGCGCTGTTGATCGCAACAGAATAAAACGCATGATTCGTGAATTGGTTTGGACGGCACAATCAACCCATCTCAATAATAGCGACGTGGTTGTTAAGCTGAAAAAGCCAATTGGCCGCGATACGCGTGGCAGACTGCGAAAAAAAGAAAAAACACTACTGCGCACTCAGTTTGCAGGGTTGATCTAGCGTGCACATCCTAAATAAAGCGGCGATTAAATTGCTCAGGCTGTATCAATTGTTATTAAGCCCCTATATGGGGATGCAATGCAAGTTTGTGCCAAGTTGTTCCGAGTATGCTTGCGAGTGCTTTAATCATTATGGTTTTGTAAAAAGCCTTGGCTTAACAATTTGGCGCATTGCACGCTGCAATCCATGGTCACAAGGTGGTCATGATCCCGTAGTAAAACAAACAACTCATTAAGTAAGCGAATTCAAATGGACTTTAAAAAAACAATTCTTTGGGCTGTGTTTTCCTTATCGGGATTGATGTTATATAACAACTGGATGGTCCATGAGGGCAAGCCATCTTTGTTTGGCAGCACTCCAGCAGGTACAACTCAGCAGGTACAAAACCCAGCCTCAGGAAAAACAGATTTGCCACAACAGGCCGCTGGCACAACAACCACCACCAATACAGTAACCCCAACCGCAGGAATCTCGGCAGATACCAGCGAAAGATTTGTATTGAAGAATGATGTACTGGTTTTAGAGATTAGCGCTAACGGTGCAAACGTCGTAGATGCCAAGTTATTGAAAGAATTAACAGCAGACCAAAAACCTGTTGAGCTCTTTCAACAAACACCAACACATACTTATATTGCTCGATCAGGCTTAATTGCCATGGGCAACGCCGATCTTCCAAACCATACCAGCGTATTTAAATTAACTCAGTCTGGAAAAGACGGATCAGGCAGACCTTTTATTGTTGTGTCAAGCGAGCGCAATGGCGTAAAGCTTGAGAAAACTTTTATCCTCACGCCGGGCAGCTATGTTGTGGATGTTGGCCATCGGGTAACACAGACAACGGCGAGTACAACCCCACTCGTTCTCTATACAGAGATTTTGCGTGACGGCAGTCAAGAGCAAAAAATAGGACCGTTCGGCGGTGCATTCTCAGCCAGCACCTTTACTGGGCCAGCTGTTTACACTGGCGCAGAAAAATTCAACAAGCTTGAATTTACAGCGATAGATAAAAACAAAATTGCAATCCCTACACAAGTTCCTGCGGGCGATCCAGCTTGGATTGCAATGGTCCAGCATTATTTCGCATCAGCATGGATCCCTGGGGATGGGCTTGCTAGGGATATTTACGCTGGTAAGGTTGATTTAAACCTTTATCGCATTGGTATTCAGACGCGTCTTGGCGTCGTTGCTCCTGGAGCCACTGTTGTAGAAAAAACAAAACTATTTGTGGGCCCTCAAGAGGAAAGAATGTTGGAGTCAGTGGCTCCAGGCCTAGAGCTTCTGAAAGACTATGGCTACCTCACTATTTTGGCTAAACCCATTTTTTGGTTGTTAGAGAAGATCCATTCTTATGTTGGCAACTGGGGTTGGTCAATCATTCTTCTGACAATCTTTATTAAATTGGTTTTCTTCCCACTGTCTGCTGCCAGCTATAAATCCATGGCCAGAATGAAAGAAGTTCAACCACGCCTGACTCTAATGAAAGAGCAATTTAAGGGCGACCCTCAAAAACTAAATCAAGCGATGATGGAGATGTATCGCAAGGAAAAAATTAATCCACTTGGCGGATGTTTGCCTGTAGTCATTCAGATCCCCGTGTTCATTTCTTTGTACTGGGTATTATTGTCATCTGTCGAGATGCGTGGTGCCCCTTGGGTGTTGTGGATTCAAGATCTATCAATCCCCGACCCGTACTACATTTTGCCAATCATTATGGCCGTCTCAATGTTTGTTCAGACCAAATTAAACCCAACACCACCAGACCCTATTCAGGCAAAAGTGATGATGTACATGCCGATTGTTTTTTCGATCATGTTCTTCTTCTTCCCCGCCGGTCTAGTTTTGTATTGGGTAACCAATAACTTGCTTTCGATTGCTCAACAGTGGCAAATTAATCGATTGTTTGGAAAAAAAGCCGCCTGATGCTTTAGGCGCTGCAATTTATTTCATACAAAGCGTACAGCAATGATGACGAGAAAATCCCCCATCATTGCTGTAGCTACCGCCCTCGGTAGGGCTGGGGTTGGTGTCATCCGTATGAGCGGCGCCGACTTATCGCCAATTACTAAAGCACTTTTTCAAAAAGCTCTCAAGCCGCGCGAGGCACATTTACTAACCTTGCGAGATGCTGGCGGCGCACCAATCGATCAGCTCATTGCCATTCACTTTATTGGTCCAGCATCCTTTACGGGAGAAGATGTGCTGGAGCTACAGTGTCATGGCGGCCCCCAATTGCTTGAGTTGGTCATGAAGCGTTGCCTTGAGCTTGGTAAAGATTGTGGTCTAGTAATTGCGGAGCCAGGAGAGTTCACCCTTCGCGCTTATTTGAATGACAAAATTGATTTGGCCCAAGCTGAAGCTATTGCTGATTTAATTGATGCACAAAGCGAAGCTGCAGTGCGCGGCGCGGCAAGATCATTGCAGGGCGCATTCTCTGACGACATTAATGATTTGATTGAAGAGATTACTCAACTTAGAATTCTGGTCGAGTCGACCTTAGATTTTCCGGAGGAAGAGATTGAGTTTTTAGAACATGCACAGGCGCATGAACGGCTAAAAAAGGTGAGCGATCAGTTGCTTGCTCTGCGCAAGGGCGCAAAGCAAGGCAAGATTTTGCGCGATGGCATTCATCTGGTTCTGGCTGGTGCGCCCAATGTGGGCAAGAGCTCTCTACTCAATCGACTCGCTGGTGAAGAGGTTGCCATTGTTACGCCAATCGCTGGGACGACACGTGATCGAGTTAAGGAGAGTATTAGTCTCGATGGTGTGCCGATGCATATCATTGATACCGCCGGGCTTCGAGAAACCGATGATTTGGTTGAAGCTAAAGGCATAGAGAGATCGTGGGATGCCATACGATTAGCGGATTTGGTTATTTTTCTGAAGGACTTCAATTCGGAGGCCTCTCCAGAAGCTGTCACTGAAAAGGCTTTAAAAAAAGAAATCTTGCGGGCACTCTCGCCTAAATGTGAAGTTTTAGAAGTGCTCAATAAATCAGATTTGTTAACGACAAGCAATAGCTCTCTAGGCGATGACACTTTATTGATTTCGGCTAAAACTGGTGATGGAATCGAGGGCTTAAAGAAAAAGATCTTAGAAATTGCTGGCTGGGGTGGCTCACAAGAGGGTGCCATTATTGCTAGGCGTAGGCACCTAGATTGCCTAGATCGGGCGGCAGAACATATAGATAAATCACGGCAATTCGCTGCGAATGGAAACATTTCCTTGGATTTATTTGCAGAAGAGCTCCGTTTAGCACAAGATCAGCTCGGCCAGATTACTGGAAAGCTGTTGCCTGATGACCTTTTGGGCAAGATATTTAGCCAGTTTTGCATTGGTAAGTAAAAGGTTTGCGCCCATGGGGGCGAGCATACAAATATGTCCAAAATGTTAAAATCATTGGATTAAAAAATTAATTCATTTCAAGGGATCTTATGACCACAAGCGCCAATAGCCAAATCAATGTAAATGCGCCGGATTATGTAAAAAATAGCAAATTAATTCAATGGGTTGCAGACATTGCTGCGCTCACTAAGCCGGATAGCATTCACTGGTGTGATGGCTCTCAAGCCGAGTATGACAAGCTTTGTGAGTTATTGGTGGCTGCGGGAGTGTTCAAGCGCTTGAACCCTGCAAAACGTAAAAACTCCTTTTTGGCACTGTCGGACCCAGAGGATGTAGCGCGGGTTGAAGATCGCACATTCATTTGTTCGGCTAAAAAAGAAGATGCTGGTCCAACAAATAACTGGGTAGAGCCAAGCGACATGCGTGCAACACTCCAGCCCTTATTTGACGGCTGTATGCGTGGCAGAACAATGTATGTGGTGCCATTCTCAATGGGCCCGATTGGCTCCCCAATCGCGCATATTGGCGTAGAACTTTCAGATAGTCCGTATGTTGCTATCAACATGCGCTTGATGACCCGTATGGGTAAAGCCGTGATTGATCAGTTGGGCGCGAATGGCGAATTCGTACCCTGTATCCACACCGTTGGTAAGCCATTAGCCGCCGGTGAAAAAGATGTTGCCTGGCCAAATAATAAAAACAAGTACATCGTTCACTACCCAGAGACCCGTGAAATTTGGTCCTTTGGGTCGGGTTATGGTGGCAACGCCCTGCTAGGTAAAAAATGTTTTGCGTTACGCATTGCCTCCAATATGGGTCGTGACGAAGGTTGGTTAGCCGAGCACATGTTGATCTTGGGGGTTAGCTCACCTGAAGGTAAGAAATATCACATTGCTGCAGCATTCCCATCCGCTTGCGGAAAAACCAACTTCTCGATGATGATTCCTCCAAAAGGATTTGAGGGTTGGAAAGTGACCACTATTGGTGACGACATTGCCTGGATTAAGCCACGCAAAGATATCGTTACTGGTAAGACTCGTTTATTTGCCATCAATCCCGAGTCAGGCTATTTCGGCGTTGCCCCAGGAACAAACAAGCAAACCAACCAGAACTGCATCGACTCATTAAATCAAGACGTTATCTTTACTAACGTTGGTTTGACTGATGATGGTGACGTTTGGTGGGAGGGTTTGACAGAAACACCCCCGGCGCATTTAATCGATTGGCAAGGTAAGGACTGGACGCCAGCAGATGGCGCAACAGGACGCAAGGCAGCGCATCCAAATTCTCGCTTCACTGTCGCAGCAACAAACAATCCAGCGGTTGATCCAAATTGGGATAACCCTGAGGGTGTTGCTATTGACGCGTTCTTGTTCGGCGGTCGCCGCTCAAATACAGTGCCTTTGGTTAGTGAGGCACGTGACTGGGTAGAAGGTGTTTACATGGCCGCAACCCTGGGCTCTGAAACTACTGCAGCGATTACTGGTCAGGTTGGCGTCGTGCGCCGCGACCCATTCGCAATGATTGCATTTGCCGGTTACAACATGAGCGATTACTTCCAGCACTGGCTGAATGTTGGCAGCAAGCTTGCAGCCGAAGGCGCAGTTTTACCAAAAATCTATTGCGTGAACTGGTTCCGCAAAGACGAGAACGGCAAGTTTGTATGGCCAGGATTTGGTGAGAATATGCGCGTTCTGTCGTGGATTCTTGGGCGCGCAGAAGGTACAGCCAAGGGCCTAGAAACTCCATTTGGTATTTGCCCAGAGCATACTGATATGCATTGGGGTGGACTTGATTATTCGGCAGAAAAATTTGAGAAAGCCATTACAGTTGGCATTGATGACTGGAAGAATGAACTCAAATTACACACCGAATTGTTTGAGCACCTTGGTGAACGTTTGCCAAAAGAATTGCTAGAGACCCGTGCAAAAATTGAGAAGCGCTTAAACGTCTAATACCGCATTAGCGGTTTTGTTCGTCTAAGATCAAACAATATGTCCATACCCCAACACCATGAAATAGTGGTGATTGGGGCAGGCATTGCAGGCGCTACTATTGCAAATGAATTGCTGGAGCGTGGGCAATCTGTTTGTATAGTCGATGCAGCAAATTCACCAGCAAGCGCTTGTTCAAGCCATGCATACGCAATAGCCCATCCCCATATAGGCAGAGGCTCACCTCGCCTCCTGCGATTAACGCGCATTGCCTTTCTAATGGCAGAAGCGCGTTGGGGGAATCAGTGGAATCAACATGGCATATTTCAGCCGACCAAAAGAGATAAAACATTCGATCGTGAAGAGCTACAAAAGCATTTAGAGGCACTTGGTCTTGATAACAATATGGCTAAGCCTTTAGCCGCCGATGAAGCACAGATGCTTTTGGGGGTTGAGCAAAGCGGCGTGTGGTTGCCACGAGGCGCATCTCTTAGCCTGGCCCAGGCTGCAAACGATTTATTGCAGAAACAAGAAAGATTGACCTGTTTTTGGAACACACACATTAGTCGCCTTGAGTCATGTAACGGCAGATGGCTTTTGTTTGACAGCACGGGACAGTCAATCATCAGTGCGCACAAAGTCATTGTTGCGACTGCAATGGAAGCCAAGACCTTAATGGCCAGCATCGATATTCGTTTGCCATTAAGGCCGGTACGCGGCCAGTTAAGCATTTTTTCCATCTCAAACGACGACCCATGGGCAAAGCACTTGCCAAGAGTGGGCATCTCCGGAGAGGGTTATTGTTTGCCTGCAAAAAAGCTTGCAGATGGCAGCTATCGCTGGATAGTAGGGTCAAGCTTTGATGAGGGTGAGGATGACTTACAGGCGCGCGACAGCAGTGATATGTTCAATCGTGAGCAAGCCCAGGGATTGCTTGATTACACACAGGGTGACACCACCTCATTAAAAGTTTCAGATTGCTTTGTTGGAATCCGTTGCGTTGCCGGCGATCGGCTGCCTATCATTGGCGCCCTCACTCAACGCCCAGGCATTTTCCTGGCTACCGCCTTGGGGTCGAGAGGAGTGCTTTGGTCTGCATTAGCAGCCAAATTAATTACTGCTCAGGCGCTTGAGGACGACTTTGCTTTGCTGACACGCTTAGGCTTTGCCGCAGACTTAGTTGCTGCGCTTGCACCGGCTCGCTTTTTCGCTGGGGCCTTAGCAGCACCTTCAGCTTTGGGCGCCTTAGCTTCAAACTCGAAACCAATTTTTCCATCAGGCCCTAAAGCCAAGTAAGCCTTAAAGCCGCGGCCAGTACGATTTGATTTGAAGTTGGTTAACAAGTCGGTTTTTCCTTCAGACAATAACTTCTGCACTTGTTCGGTAGAAATTTCCTGTTGTAAAACAACCTTACCAGTTTTGAAGTCACAAGTTTTACTTGGGCCAGTGTTGTTTTCGCATAAATACCGCATGCCATCTTCATATACCGCACCCGAACATTTTGGACAGACGCCCAAAGTTTGCCGACCAGTAAAGTCAATGGCCTCAGTTTCATCATCTTGCGAATTACCAAAATCAAACTCAAGCTTAAAGCCAGCATTTGGATAGTCTGCATCATCTTCTGGAATTTCACTTAATTTAATGATGGCTGCAAACGGGCGCCCTATTTTGCTGCGAAAGCCCTGCAGGGGCCCAATCGTTTTTTCACGCAAAAGCTCTTCTACTTCTGGGTATTCAAAAGCACGCCCACCTGGCGTTTTGCTAATAGTGAAGCCGCATTTTTCGCACGCAAAACGACGATAGTTTTCTTTAACGGGTCCCTTGCAATGTGGGCATGGGGTTGACATCGTTGCGTAGTCCCCAGGAATGGTGTCACTGTCATACTCTTTGGCGCGCTTCACAATGCGCTGTGTCATCTGCGCAATTTCTTGCATGAATGTATCGCGATTCATCTTGCCTTGTTCAATCAGCGATAACTTATTTTCCCAGTTACCAGTAAGGTCTGGACGAGTTAGCTCTTCAACATCTAAACCACGCAATAGAGTCATTAACTGAAATGCTTTTGCGGTGGGTATGAGTTCGCGGGCTTCGCGCACCATATATCGTTCGGCCAGCAAGCCTTCAATAATGGCGGCACGAGTAGCTGGAGTCCCCAAGCCTTTTTCAGCCATAGCTTCGCGCATATCATCGTCATCTACCCACTTGCCCGCACTTTCCATTGCCGAGAGCAATGTAGCCTCGGTGTATCGTGCTGGTGGTTTCGTTTTCAGTGGGACAGCGGCAATTGATTCGCCCTGAACAGTTTCACCCTCTTTAACCGCAACCAGTTCATCATCGGCTTGGTTTGAGCGGCCATATACGGTTAGCCAGCCTGGGTTTACGAGCACTCTACCTTCAGTTTTGAAGTGATGACCAGAGGCCTCAGTGATGCGCGTGGTGACTCTAAATTCAGCCGCGGGATAAAAGACTGCCAAGAAGCGACGCACCACTAAGTCGTATAACTTGAGCTCGGGCTCACTTAATGTTTTGGGCGCCTCGAGTGTTGGAATGATGGCAAAGTGATCAGAGATTTTTGAGTTATCAAAAATTCGTTTGTTGGGTTTAATCCAACCAGCACCCACTTTTGCTTTTGGGTCTTTGGGGTCACCCTTCAAAATTTGCTCAGCAAATGGACGGTATTCTTGCGAGTGCTTTGCTAAGTTTTCCATCGTTTGCTTGACGGTATCCAAATAGTCTTCGGGGAGCGCTTTTGCATCTGTACGCGGATAAGTGAGCACCTTGTGGCGCTCATAAAGTGCTTGAGCTAGGCCAAGCGTATTTTTCGCGGAGAAACCAAAACGGGCATTGGCCTCACGCTGTAAGCTGGTTAAGTCGAATAACTGGGGCGCAAGTTGAGTGGCAGGCTTAGCCTCTTCAGTAACGCTCGCTTTTTTATCTCGACAGGCAGCCACAATGCTGTGCGCGGCGGCCTCACTCCAAAGTCGACTTTCACGAGCATCTGGAGCGGAAGGATCTTTTTTAAACTTCGGGTCAAACCAGCGACCTTCATAAATGCCGGCTGAAGCAATAAACTCCGCTTTCACTTCCCAATAGTCTTTGGAGATAAATTTGCGGATCAGCTCTTCGCGTTCCACAACGATCGATAGGGTGGGCGTTTGCACTCGTCCAACGGTCGTCAGAAAAAACCCACCACTCTTACTATTAAATGCAGTCATTGCCCGAGTGCCGTTGATACCAACCAACCAGTCTGCTTCAGAGCGGCAACGGGCTGCATCAGCAAGGGGCTTCATATCATCATCGGAGCGTAGAGAGGCAAAACCTTCACGGATAGCATTCGGGGTCATGGACTGCAACCAGAGTCGCTGAATAGACTGTGGCGCTTTAGCGTGTTGTGCAATCAGGCGGAAAATGAGCTCGCCTTCGCGCCCTGCGTCACATGCGTTAATTAGGGCATTAATGTCTTTGCGCTTAATCAGCTTTTGTAAAACCTTTAAGCGAGATTCTGTTTTTGCAATAGGGCGAAGATCGAAATAAGGGGGTACCACCGGTAAGTTAGCAAAAGACCACTTACCCCGCTTTACTTCATATTCTTCCGGCGCAGCTATCTCCAAGAGGTGACCAACGGCGGATGAGATAACAAAGTCATCACTCTCAAAGTAGTCCTCATGTTTTGTAAATCCACCGAGGGCCTTGGCGATGTCATTGGCTACCGAGGGCTTCTCGGCAATGATGAGCGTCTTTGGATGGTCCACGGTTGAAGTTTTGGAACTGCTTTTGGTAGATGCTTTAGCCACGCGTTTGCCTAAATTTGAGCCTGAAATTAAGTACTTAATGGGGAAAAAGGATGATCAATTTAAACCAAATCAGGGTTTGGCCGATCATTTGTCCCTTTTTTATTATTAACCGATAAATTGACAAAAGTCCAAAAGCCCGTGATTGTGACTTTCATTTTT
>Ga0194037_1000526_pt1 | contig 29688 bp, 25 predicted proteins | sample JunL306m_MetaG_FD_148653 | JGI IMG/M metagenome (GOLD analysis project Ga0194037, IMG submission 148653) | Anoxic zone freshwater microbial communities from boreal shield lake in IISD Experimental Lakes Area, Ontario, Canada - Jun2016-L304-6m | ecosystem: Environmental > Aquatic > Freshwater >...
CAAACACCTCAAAGGCATGCCAGCCTTTGTTTTTGTAATACACGGAACGTATAAGGGCGAAACCGGTAACGACATACGACATGCCCTTTCCATAAAAGGCGCCAAAGAAACCGGCTATTTCAGCTGTCTTGGTGCCGATTTCTACCTACCATATCTGAAAGAAGGCTATCTTTTCTCAGCGGACCACCCCTCGACATCTGAATTATCTCAAGCCCAAAAATTTTGAATCCAGGTAGACAACATTATGGCCGGTCAGAAATACATCACTCCGAAATATGACCCAAAGCCAGCCATCTTGTATAACCTGGAGCGATTTTTCGCAAACCATTGGTTGGTCAAAACGCTTTACCGCAGATTGTTCCACGTCAACAAAATTAAGTGTAGTGCTTTTGATCTTTGTATAAAACATTGTCCTACCGGCAATATCACACCTGACAAAGATGGCCACCCGGTCTGGAATCGACATTGCCTGTTCTGTCTGAATTGCGAAATGATTTGCCCGCATGAGGCAATCACTACACCAGTGAGCTGGCCGATATTTCATCCTGTCATCAAGTACAATGTCACCCATGCATCAAAGGATGCCACGATTCATCATGTCAGGGTTAAACACCGCAATGGCATCACAACACGACAATAATCGATAGCGATATTCACCATTGTTGTGCAGTTTTCCATAAATTATAACGGCAAAGTAAAGACGGACAAATTTCCTCTGACAAGAAGAAGAAAAATTTTAACCTCTTTCCTCTATGAAAACGCTGAACGATTTTATCGCCGGAATACCAAAAGCAGAACTGCACCTCCACATTGAAGGGACACTTGAGCCTGAGCTGATGGTTGCCATAGGAAAACGCAACGGCGTTGCACTTCCCTATCCCGATGCCGAATCAGCCAGAAAGGCTTATAATTTTACTGACCTGCAATCTTTCCTCGATATTTATTATCGTTCAACCTCAGTACTTATAACCGAAGAAGATTTCTACGACCTGACGATGGCATACCTCAAAAAGGCACAATCCCAGAATATCCGCCATGCCGAAATCTTTTTCGATCCCCAAAGTCATACATCACGAGGCATTACTTTTGAAACTGTTATCAAGGGTATTGAACGAGCACTTATTGAGGCAAACACCACACTCGATATCTCCACAAAACTCATTATGTGCATCCTTCGCCATCTGAGCGAAACCGAAGGCATGGAGATGTTTGAAAAAGCCCTTCCCTGGAAACAATGGATAGCGGGCATAGGTCTTGACTCTTCCGAACGAGGCAATCCTCCCGAAAAATTCAAAAACCTCTTTGAACATGCACATCAGGAAGGCTTTATGACTGTCGCCCATGCTGGCGAAGAAGGCAGCGCTGCCTCTGTCCGAAAAACTCTTGAAATGCTGCATGTAACCCGCATCGACCACGGTGTTCACTGCATGGAAGATGATAACCTGGTTGCTGAACTGGTAAAAACGCAGATCCCCCTTACCGTTTGCCCCCTCTCAAATATCAAGCTCAAAGTCTTTGAAAGCATGAAGCAGCACAATCTTAAAGCAATGCTTCAAAAAGGGCTCTGTGTCACCATCAACTCGGACGATCCCGCATATTTCGGAGGATATATCAACGAAAATTATATCGAAGCAGCAACCGCTCTTCAACTTGATCGCAAAGATATTATCCAGCTTGCACAAAACTCATTTATTGCTTCATCACTCAGTACCGTTCATAAACAACTTAATTTGAATGAGATCGAACGTTACATCAGCCTGCAGAACACCTAACCATCAATAATCCTGATACATGAGTGCAACATATATCGAGAAAGTAACCACTCTCTTTACAGCAGATGCAATTGAAAAGCGCATCCAGGACATCGGCAAAATCATATCGCTTGAATACGGAGCAATAACTCCCGAAAATCCTCTCTGTCTAATCGTAGTTCTTAAAGGAGCCTTTGTCTTTGCCGCTGACCTTATCCGTACGATAACGATTCCCTGTACTATCGATTTCATTCGTGCGTCAAGCTATGGATCCGAAAAAATCTCTTCAGGAACCGTCGACATCACGCACAACCTCACCGTTACAAACCGGCACATCCTTCTAATAGAAGATATTGTCGACACAGGCCTTACCATTCAACGGATTACAGCCGATCTTATGACAGGGAACCCTGCATCACTAAGGCTCTGTACTCTCCTTGACAAACCCGACTCTCGAAAACACGCTGTCAACATCAACTATACTGGATTTATTGTTCCCGATAACTTTATTGTAGGCTATGGCATAGACTATAACGAGCGCTATCGGGAACTCCCCTCTTTAGGAATCCTGGACTCCTGACAGGAATAACTGGACCTCACTCCCAAGGCTCCCATAGATCCTTCGATTTGCATTAAAAAAAACTGCACTAAATATTTTTTATTAAAATAACCTGAAAGGACACAAAAATGTCTGAAATTTTATTATTATTGATTTAATAATCCTTATTTATTTAGGAAATAATAATTTTATACCTAAATAAACGAAAAAGATGAATCGCCCTGACAGCAAGTTATAGACGGACAGAATAAAGCACCTTATGCATACAGAAAGCACAACATTTTCTTATCCAGCTAAAAAACCCTGGATAATCGATACAACCCTTAGGGATGGCGAACAGGCTCCAGGGGTTGTTTTCAGCGCTGCGGAAAAAAAAGAAATTGCATGTCTCCTTGCCGATACCGGAGTAAACGAACTCGAAATCGGATATCCTGCCATCAGCAATGATGAGCAAAGAGCGATTAGTAAAATTGCAGCACTGAACCTGCCAGTACGCCTGACCAGTTGGGCCAGAGCTAAATGGCAGGACATTGAAGATGCCAGAAAATGCGGAACCGAGGCAGTTCACATCAGCTTTCCAGTCTCCACGCTCTACCTTCAGCTTATGGAAAAGGATTACGCATGGGTACAGCAGCAATTACAGGAACTCATACCGAAAGCAAAAAAATATTTCAGTTTTGTAAGTGTCGGGGCACAGGATGCTACAAGAGCAGAACATGATATGTTAAAGAGTTTTGTACTTGATGCCGAAGCATGTGGAGCAGACAGAATTCGTATTGCCGATACTGTCGGCATAGCCACCCCAACATCAATAATAACCCTGATAAGCCACCTGAAATCAATAAGCTATGCAGCTCTTGAATTTCATGCCCATAACGATCTTGGCATGGCAACAGCCAACGCTTTTACGGCTCTTGAAGCAGGTTGTCATGCGGTTAGTGTTTCAGTAACCGGACTCGGCGAACGGGCAGGAAACGCAGCCTTTGAAGAGCTTGCCATAGCCCTGAAGCTCTCCGGTAAGTACGATACATGCATTGATACCCGGAAGCTTTCGCATCTCTGCTGTGTAGTAAGCAAAGCAGCAGGACGCATTATCGAATCTCAAAAACCAGTCGTAGGTAAATCGGTTTTTCAACATGAATCAGGTATTCACTGTGCCGCATTACTTAAAGATCCGCTCTCCTATCAACCCTTTCTCCCTGATCAAGTGGGTCGGGGCAAGCATGAACTTATCATTGGAAAACATTCAGGAAGCGCATCCTTACAGCATTATTTTTCAAACCGGGGTATTATAATAACAAGAGACGAAGCAAATCATCTGCTGACGATGGTCCGTAATAGAGCTACCGAAAAAAAAGGAGCCCTGAATCCCGAAGAACTCGAAAGCATCTACAGCACCCTTTTGGTCAAACAGTGATAAAACTCATATCATAAGTATAATGCTTATAGCCCAGGAAGAGGATCATAGCAGTATCAGCCTGCTTGCCGAAGTCAGCAGGACCATAACCAATGAAAATGATATCAACAAGGTATTGAGACTTGTTCTTTTCATCATGTCCGAACACATGAACATGCTCAGGGGCATGATAACGATACTTAACCGCGATACCCGAGAAATTGTCATCAACGAATCATTCGGCCTGACATACGAAGAAAAAGAAAGGGGGCGCTATCAGATAGGAGAAGGAATCATAGGGCAGGTTGTTAAAACCGGTAAAACCGTTATTGTCCCCAGCATCAACAACGAGCCACTCTTTCTCGATCGCACCCGTTCACGAGCAAAGGCAAAAAAGGATGACCTTTGTTTTATATGTATACCAATCAAGGCTGGCACCGAAATCATCGGGACACTCAGCGCAGATCGCCAGATTGAACCCTTACAAGGAGAAGAAAATACTAAAAAAGCAAAACCTGATAAAAGGCATAGAGACATGCTGCAGCACTATGTCGATCAGCTCTCCATTATTGCCGCCATGATCTCACAAGCAGTCCGCCTCAGACAGCTTGCACACGAAAAAAGCACAAGCAGCCATCAAGAAATCAAACAAACACATCAGCATTCAGAAGTCAAGCCGCATCAGGAAGAATACGACGAAGAAACTATTTCAGAATCTGAACGCCCAGCAAACATCATCGGCAACACAAAACCAATGATTGGCCTCTTTAAAATGATTGAAAAAATAGCCAAAACCAGCGCAACAACCCTGATACTGGGCGAGAGCGGCGTAGGAAAAGAGTTGGTCGCAAGCGCTATTCATTTTAAGAGCCACAGATCCAGCAATGCCTTCATTAAGTTCAACTGCGCAGCATTGCCCGAAAGCATAGTCGAAAGCGAGCTCTTCGGTCATGAAAAAGGAGCATTCACAGGAGCCACCGCTACCCGTCAGGGACGATTCGAACTCGCACATATGGGTACAATCTTTCTTGATGAAGTCGGCGAACTCAGCCTGCCTATACAGGCAAAACTACTTAGAATCATCCAAGAAAAAGAGTTCGAGCGAGTTGGAGGATCAAAAACCATAAAGGTTGATGTCCGAGTCATTGCCGCAACAAACCGCAATCTTGAAGATTTAATACGTGAAGGGCTTTTCAGGGAAGACCTCTATTACCGACTGAATATATTTCCAATAACTGTTCCGCCGCTGCGTGAGCGCAAAACCGATATACTCCTGCTCGCAGACTACTTTGTAGAAAAATACAATACTGCAAACCAGAAAGGAATCCGCCGGATATCAACAACAGCAATCGACATGCTCATGCGATATCACTGGCCAGGCAACGTCCGTGAACTTCAAAACTGTATGGAACGGGCTGTCATTCTGAGTGAAGATAACGTTATTCACGGCTATCATCTTCCCCCAACGCTTCAAACTGCAGAATCAAGCGGCACACCCTATACAGGCTCACTGCAGCAGAAACTCGATGCAATAGAAAAAGAGATGATCATGGAAGCGTTGAAACGCACTAAAGGAAATATGTCCAGAGCAGCTATACAATTAGGCCTTTCCGACAGAATCATGGGGCTTCGAATAAAAAAATTCGATATCGACTACCGTAAATTCCGCCCTTGACAGGCTCACTGAAATTCAACTTCTATAAATGCAATAAATTCAAAATCTATTTTCAGAAGAACATTGAATTTATTGCATTATATTTCTACGCTGGGTAAATATTATGTAGTGTTCATAAGAACACTCCCTCCCGTTATCAGTCATAACAAGAGTTGATTCAGAGTTGATTATTTATACAACTACTGAAGCGTAGAACAATGTGTGCGTTGAACAAAAAACAAATAAGCCGCATTCCTGATAACAATGGCTCAGGACATCCTGTTTCGATCGACATGATTGACTTCAATCCCTCATGGCAATTCGAAGACAGTAAAACCGGAGTATTCTACAAAAACGGTGTTATCCCCCACAAACTTTTCATCACTTATCTCGGTGGTAATATTCACCTCGACAGTGCCAAAAAAGCTCTCGAAATCCTTGAGAACATGTTTAAAAGCGGGGTACTGAGCAACTGCCAGTATATCAGGATTGCCGATTACAGCGAAGTCAGCAGCGCATCCTTCAACACCAGAATCCTTTACGCCAACACGCTGAACCGCCTTAACAGCGAATACCATTGCCAACCCCTTATCACCTACATCTCCGGTGCATCACTGCTTTTAAAAACAATGCTGCGCCTGTTCGCCACCTATGTAAAGCAAAAATTCATCTTTGTCTCGACTGTTCAGGAGGCCTTAACGCTGATAAACGCGAGCCCGAACCATGCGATAACCGAAACAGATCATCCGATTACAATTTCACAAAAAGAAATCGATCACTTTGCATCTCTCTGTGGACAGATACTATTCAATGAAACGTTCACCTTCGATGAAAAACTGAATGGCGTCTCACCCGACAATCCCCTTCACAACCTCTATACTATTATTTCTCTCCTGAATCATGATCTTAAAGAGCTTCAGAAAACCGAAAAACAACAGACGCAAAAAATTGAGGAAGCCTTAACCGAATCACAAATGCTGAACGACAGGCTATCAGTTGAGAAAAAAAATGTCGAAGAAAAAGAGCAAATACAGAAAATTCTGATCGAAAACCTTAAAAAAGCAATCGCAGAGGCAGAAATCGCAAACCAGGCAAAAAGCGAATTCCTTGCCAATATATCTCATGAAATCATAACACCTTTACATGCTGTCATCGGCATGACCGATCTCCTTTGCCGCACCCAACTTAACGGCGAACAGAAAAACTATGCCAATACCATACAAAAAAGTTCACAGCATCTTCATCTGTTACTCAACAACATCCTTGATTTCAGCAAAAACGAATCAGGACAACTCGACAAAGAAAAATCAATTTTTGATATCCGAACTCTCCTCGATGATATCTCAGCATTCTTGATTGACAGTGCCCTGACAAAAAAGCTGTTCTTGACTTTCAATATTCCGTCTTCAATACCAGCAATGCTTTCAGGCTATCCTGCCTACCTCCAGCAGTCAATGATAAATCTAGTCCAGAATGCAATCAAGTTCTCCAACGAAGGTGAAATTGTTGTCAGTATCGAACCTGTAACTGAAACCCCTCATAATATCGATCTCAGAATCTCTGTTAAAGACCATGGAATAGGCATTCCCGAAAATAAAAAAGAACTGGTTTTCGATAAATTCACCCAACTTGATTCTTCAGCTACCCGCAAAGAAGGTGGAGCAGGACTTGGTCTTGCCATTAGCAAGCAACTGATAGAATTTATGGGTGGAAAGCTCAACCTCATTAGTCAGGAAAATGAAGGTTCCGAGTTCTGGTTTCAACTTTCATTCACAAAGGTCAAGGAAAACACCAACACACCAGATACAGACTCCACAAAGAGGAATTCATATTCAGCTCCTTTTACCCCACTGCAACCATCTGAAACTACATTGCCATCAAATACAAGGGTACTCCTCGTCGAAGACAATATTATCAATCAACGTGTTGCCATAGCCATGCTCAATAAATTGGGTTGCACAGTAGATATTGCCGCCAATGGTATTGAAGCTATTGACGCCCTTAAACAACAACCCTATGCACTTGTTATCATGGACTTGCAAATGCCGGTGATGGGAGGAATTGAAGCCACAAAAGAGATCAGAAAAAAAGAAACCGGAATAATAAATCCTGATATTCCCGTTATTGCCATGACAGCCAACGCCACTTCTCAAGATAAAAAAACCTGCCTCTACGCAGGCATGAACGACTTTATCTCAAAACCCGTTGTCATGCCCACCCTACAGGAATTACTGAAAAAATGGGTACAATAATTCCCGTATAAAGTCATCGCGTTCCTTACAATAACACTTACTTCGGCATACCGGCAATATAATTCTCAATACTGTTGACTTCTTCTTCGCTCAGTGTGAACACCCCTGCCCCAATAATACCATCCACCTGAGCAGCATTGCGCCCACCAACAATCGCCCCAGTAACAGCAGGATGTCGCAATGTCCAAGCAATAGCAACTTCCCCTGCAGAACGCCCATGCGGTAACCCGATACTTTTGAGAATGTCAACCAGCTCAAGATTTGCAGACAAACGCGGTTCCTTAAACTCTTTGTTTTCCCGTCGCCAATCATCATGCGAAAAGTTTGCAACTCGTTCATGCGTCATAGCCCCGGACAACATACCTGACAGCATTGGCGAATAAACAATAACCCCGATATTATGCTCCAGACAAAACGGAAGGATCTCCTTTTGAATAGCAGGACGCAACATTGAATATGGAGGTTGAAGAGAGGCAACAGGTTCAATAGGCATTATACGTCGTAGTTGGTCAACATTAAAATTCGACACCCCAATATGTTTCACCAAGCCCTCCTCTTTAAGCACAGACATCTCCTGCCAGGCTTCTTCGATATCAACGTCAGGGTTTGGCCAGTGAAGCTGGTACAGATCTATCGCATCAACATTCAGTCTCTTCAGACTTCCTTCACATTCTCGCCTTATCGAATCAGCTTTAAGGCAGTTACCAATTTGCCCATCTTTGTCCCAGACCATCGAACATTTAGTAAAAATGAAAGGCTTCTTCTGTAAACCAGCCAAAGCTTTAGCAACAAGTTCCTCTGAATGGCCAAGCCCATAAACTGCCGCAGTATCAATCCAGTTCACTCCAAGTTCAACAGCACGTTCAATAGCCTGTATTGCATCACCATCATCCTGCGCTCCCCATCCATAAACCCAGTTGCTCCCCCCTATTGCCCAACTACCAAAACCAAGAGGAGTAATATGCATGTCAGTATTCCCAAGCTGCCGTGTCTGCATAATTGTATCGTTATTTATACTGTTTTAAGTATCTGGTACATAACATCCTCAATAGAATGACTTAAACAATTAAATCAGATCCCTGAACATTTCATTCCCCAATCATCCAAACATACCGAAAACTCATATCATGCAATAAAAAACCCCTAAAAACACAGCAATAGTTAGAAATACTACGATTATGTAGATTCATTCGGACCAAACAAATCAGCTTATCATTATTTGAAGTGTTCTTAAGAGTTAGAACCTGCAGTATAAGCGCGTATTCCTGTAATGATATTCTTCATTATTACGCTTAAGTATGAACACTGATCTGGCGGACTTCACTATCCATAAAACAAACCTATAACTTAATACATAAATGTAGGTCTTCATATTAACCTACAGGTTTGTAGATCTTTCTCTCTTTATAAAACCGCCGTAACTAAAATATTCAGGCACTAAAAAAAATATATAACTCCTCTACTAAATCGACTGGAGCCCTTCAGCGGCGGCGACTTTAAGCAATCTCCTCTTGTAAACAAAATAGTACATCCCTGCAAAAAGCTGATTCTGGCACGCATATTGCATACTATTACCATAAATATTCAGGCATATGAGATATATAACCTGAATATCTGATGATGAGCACACTGATAACCTAAAAAAATATACGAAAATGAGAAAAGTAGCTATTTACGGAAAAGGTGGCATAGGAAAGTCAACCACGACTCAGAACACAGTCGCCGGCCTTGCAGAAATGGGTAAAAAAGTCATGGTTATTGGCTGCGATCCTAAAGCCGACTCTACCCGTCTCCTACTCGGCGGTCTGCAGCAGAAAACCGTACTTGACACACTACGCGAGGAAGGTGAAGAAGTCGAACTCGAAGATATCATCAAAGGCGGATACAAAAACACCCGCTGCACCGAATCCGGTGGTCCTGAGCCAGGCGTAGGCTGTGCAGGTCGCGGTATCATCACGTCAGTAAACCTTCTTGAGCAGCTTGGCGCTTTCGATGATGAATGGGATCTCGACTATGTATTCTACGATGTACTCGGTGACGTTGTATGCGGAGGATTCGCCATGCCAATTCGCGATGGTAAAGCTGAAGAGATCTACATAGTCTGTTCGGGCGAAATGATGGCCATGTACGCAGCCAACAACATCTGTAAAGGTATTTTGAAATATGCTGATACAGGCGGAGTCCGTCTCGGAGGACTTATCTGCAACAGCCGTAATGTTGACAACGAACGCCAGATGATTGAAGAGCTTGCAAAAAAAATCGGCACCCAGATGATCCATTTTGTCCCTCGTAACAACTTTGTTCAGCGCGCTGAAATCAACCGCCAGACCGTCATTGAGTTTGATCCGACTCACGTACAGGCAGATGAATACCGGGCTCTTGCAAATAAAATTAATGACAACAAGATGTTCGTCATCCCTAAACCGCTCGAAATCGAAGAGCTTGAAGCACTTCTCATTGAATTTGGTATCGCTAACTAATTAAAACGGAGTACACGCACATGTTAATGATCAGAACAATCGTCAGACCAGAAAAGGTATACGAAGTCATGCAGGGATTGCTCGATGCAGGTTATCCTGCTGTAACTAAAATACCAGTTGTAGGTCGTGGCAAACAGCGCGGTCTTCGCGTAGGCGACGTAGTCTATGATGAAATTCCAAAAGAGATGTTATTCGTTGTGGTTCCTGATTCCGATAAGGATTTCGTCGTCAGAGCCATTCTTGATAATGCAAAGTCAGGTACAGAAGGGAAATTCGGAGACGGAAAAATCTTTATCTCGGCTGTCGAAGAAGTCTACACCATCAGTTCAGGGGAACAAGAAACCGAACCAGCTTTCGCATCAGCAAAGGAGGCTTGAATGAAAGAAATTATTGCAGTAATCCGGATCAACAAAGTAAACGAAACCAAGCAGGCGCTGATCAATGCAGGTATTCCTGCTTTTACAGCCACCGGAAGGGTTATGGGTCGAGGTAAAGGCCAGGTTCATTTCGACATTCTCAAGGGAGCCGAAGCAGGTCATCCTGAGGCTATCGCGCAACTGGGCAGCGCACCGAGGCTTGTTTCTAAACGGATTGTCACCGTGGTCGTCCCTGAAGAATTATGCAAAACAGCTATCGACACAATCATCAAAACAAACCAGACCGGTAAACCTGGTGACGGAAAAATATTTGTAACACCAATTATCGAAACAATCAGGGTAAGAACAGGCGAAAAGGATCAAGCAGCACTGAACTAAGAGAGAACAATTTTCAAGGTGTAAACGGAGACAGTTACATGGGAACGAACAAACATTTTCCAGATCCTTCCGTCGTCAGGGAGGAGCTGATACAAAAATACCCGACCAAGGTTGCAAAAAAACGCGCCAAGTCGATTATCATCAACGACCCTCAAATCATTCCGGAAGTACAGGCCAACGTCCGTACCGTTCCGGGAATCATCACACAGCGCGGCTGTTCATATGCTGGGTGTAAAGGTGTGGTTCTCGGACCTACACGTGATATCGTCAACATCGTCCACGGTCCAATCGGGTGCAGTTTTTATGCATGGATGACCCGCCGTAACCAGACAAGGACAGAGTCATTGATGGATGCTAACTACATACCCTACTGTTTTTCAACCGACATGCAGGAAGAGAATGTAGTCTTTGGTGGTGAAAAGAAGCTGAAACAGGCTATCCAGGAGGCCTATGACCTCTTTCATCCAAAATCCATCGCTATTTTTTCGACCTGTCCGGTTGGTCTGATCGGTGATGACGTGCATGCGGCTTCAAAAGAGATGCGCGAGAAGTTCGGCGACTGTAACGTTTTCGGCTTCAGCTGCGAAGGATACCGAGGCGTCAGCCAGTCCGCAGGCCATCACATAGCCAACAACGGTGTTTTCAAGCATATGGTTGGTCGCGATAACACACCGAGTGAAGGAAAGTTCAAACTGAACCTTCTGGGGGAATACAACATTGGCGGCGATGCTTTTGAAATCGAGCGGATTTTCGAAAAAGCAGGGCTGACACTGATTTCATCATTCAGCGGCAACTCGACTATAAGCCAGCTTGAAAACTCTCATACTGCTGATCTTAACGTGATCCAGTGTCATCGTTCAATCAACTATATGGGTGACATGATGGAGACCAAGTATGGAATCCCATGGATGAAGGTCAGCTTTGTAGGTGCAGAATCGTCAGCAAAGTCGTTGCGCAAAATTGCCGAATACTTTGATGATGAAGAGCTCAAGGCACAGGTTGAAGCGGTGATTGCAGAGGAGATGCCGAAGGTGAAAGCAGTAATCGACGAAATCCTGCCAAGAACGCAGGGAAAGACTGCCATGCTCTTTGTCGGTGGCTCTCGAGCACACCACTACCAGGATCTCTTTACTGAACTTGGCATGACAACGGTTGCTGCGGGTTATGAGTTTGCTCACCGCGATGACTATGAAGGCCGTGATGTACTGCCAAGCATCAAGATCGATGCCGATAGTAAAAACATCGAGGAGCTGAAGGTTTTGCCTGATCCGGAACTTTATAATCCCAGGAAAACCGAGGCTGAACTTGAAGCCCTTAAAGAAAAAGGACTTGAGATCAACGGCTACTCAGGCATGATGCAACAAATGACTAAAAAGTCACTTGTTGTTGATGACCTCAGCCATTATGAGTCCGAAAAACTGATTGAAATCTACAAGCCTGATATTTTCTGTGCAGGCATCAAGGAGAAATATGTTGTACAAAAGATGGGTGTCCCATTGAAACAGCTTCACAGCTACGACTACGGCGGACCATATACAGGCTTTGAGGGAGCAGTGAACTTCTATAAAGATATCGATCGCATGGTGAACAACCCGGTATGGAAACTGATTAAAGCACCATGGCAGAAAACGGAAGCCACAAACGGAATAAGTAAAGGACTTGAAGCCAGTTACGTTACACAGTAATGAAAGGAAAACGGAGATTATTGAATTATGCTATTAAGACACACATCAAAAGAGGTTAAAGTGCGTGAAGGGCTTACGATCAACCCGGCAAAAACCTGCCAGCCGATCGGAGCCATGTATGCCGCGCTTGGTATTCATGGCTGTCTGCCTCACAGCCATGGTTCACAGGGTTGCTGCTCATATCATCGCAGCACCCTGACCCGTCACTATAAAGAGCCTGTCATGGCGGCAACCAGTTCATTTACCGAAGGAGCATCGGTTTTCGGAGGCCAGGCAAACCTGCTGGCAGCCATAGAAACCATCTTTTCGGTCTACGAACCTGATGTCATTGCAGTGCACTCAACCTGTCTGTCCGAAACCATCGGTGATGACTTGCAGCAGATCACGAGAAAAGCAAAAGATGACGGGAAAGTCCCGGAAGGCAAGCATGTCATTTTTGCAAGCACTCCAAGCTTTATCGGCTCACATGTGACCGGCTACGCAAATATGGTAACCGGCATAGCTGAACAGTTTGCAGTTTCAACCGGCGCAAAGAAACCCCAGATCAATATTATTGCGGGCTGGATGGAGCCTTCAGACATGCGTGAAATTAAACGTCTGTCAAAAGAACTCGGCGTAAAAATTGTACTCTTCCCGGACACTTCTGATGTGCTCGACGCACCACAGACCGGCAAACACGAGTTCTACCCGAAAGGTGGTACAACAATACCAGAACTGCAAAGCATCGGCGACAGTCTGCATACGCTTGCACTAGGCAGCATCAGTGCTGAACCGGCAGCAATAGCTCTCGAAAAGAAATGTAAAGTCCCGTTTGAAACGCTTGAGGTTCCGATTGGGCTCACTGCAACGGACCGATTCATTATGGCTCTCAGCCAGGTTGCCGGAGTAAAAGTACCTGATGAGATCACAGCAGAAAGAGGACGTCTTGTCGATGTTATTGCCGATATGGAACAGTATTTCTACGGGAAAAAAGTTGCCTTGTTCGGCGATCCTGACCAACTTGTTCCGCTCACCGAGTTTTTGCTCGACCTGAACATGAAGCCAGTCCATATCGTCAGCGGTACGCCAGGCCAGCGCTTTGAGAAAAACATGCGCGAGATTCTTGATGCAAGATCACCGGAAACAAACTTCAAAAACGGGATTGGTGCAGATATGTTCCTGCTTCACCAGTGGATGAAGAATGAGCCTGTTGACCTTCTGATCGGCAACACCTATGGAAAGTACATGGCTCGTGACGAAGACGTTCCATTCATCAGGTTCGGCTTCCCGATTCTTGACCGTATCGGCCACAGCTACTTCCCGAATGTCGGGTACAGCGGAGGCTTGAGACTGGTTGAAAAGATTCTCACGGCCTTACTTGACCGCCAGGATCGCGATGCGCTTGAAGAAAAGTTTGAACTGGTTATGTAGTAAAAAGCCGTACAACATTGTTAAGGGGGTTACGCTATGGAAAAGATCAGCATTCTCGAAGGAAGACAAAAACAGGTCTTCGAAAAGAAAACAGGTGGTGAGCAGGTCGAAATTTCCTGCGACACCTCCAGCCTTTCAGGATCTGTAAGTCAGCGCGCCTGCGTATTCTGCGGTTCCAGGGTGGTACTCTATCCAGTAGCCGATGCCCTTCATCTTGTACATGGTCCAATCGGATGTGCCGCCTATACGTGGGACATCCGGGGGGCTGTCTCTTCAGGCCCTGAATTGCACCGGTTGAGTTTTTCCACCGACCTGCAGGAAATGGACGTCATTTATGGTGGCGAAAAGAAACTCTATCACTCGCTCATAGAACTGATAGAACAGTATAAGCCGAAAGCCGCCTTTATCTACTCAACCTGTATAGTTGGCCTCATCGGCGACGATATTGAAGCCGTCTGCAAAAAAGTTGCAAAAGAAACTGGAATCCCTGTACTTCCAGTTCACTCAGAAGGCTTCAAGGGCACCAAAAAAGACGGCTACAAAGCCGCATGCCACGCTCTGATGAAGCTTATCGGCACAGGCTCCACCGAGGAAATCAGCAAATACAGTATCAACATCCTCGGCGAATTCAACCTTGCAGGCGAGGCCTGGATTATAAGGAAGTACTACGAAAAAATGGGCATAGAAGTAGTATCGACCCTTACGGGCGACGGTCGTATTGATGCCGTCAGGCGCGCACACGGAGCATCACTGAACGTTGTACAATGCTCCGGCTCCATGACCTGGCTGGCAAAAGAAATGGAACAGAAATACGGTATTCCCTATATCCGCGTCTCATACTTCGGCATAGAGGACATGTCAAAATCTCTCTACGATGTTGCAAAACACTTCTCCGAGCGCCCGGATATTATGGAAGCAGCAAAGCAGGTAGTCAGTGAAGAAGTTAAGGAGCTTTATCCTTCTCTGCAGAAATTCAAAAAAGCTCTTACAGGCAAAAAAGCCGCCATTTATGTCGGCGGAGCATTCAAAACATTCTCGCTCATCAAGGCACTCCGTTCAATCGGCATGTCAGTAGTACTTGCCGGTTCACAGACAGGCAACAAGGATGATTATGCACGACTCAAGGAAATGTGCGATGAAGGAACAATAATAGTAGACGATTCAAACCCCGTTGAGCTCTCTAAATTCATCCTGGAAAAAGAGGCTGACCTGCTTATCGGAGGTGTTAAGGAACGCCCAATCGCCTTCAAACTCGGTATCGGGTTCTGCGATCACAACCATGAGAGAAAAATCCCTCTCGCCGGATTTATCGGCATGTACAATTTTGCACTGGAGGTCTATCAATCGGTCATGAGCCCGGTCTGGCAGTTCGCTCCAAGAAAAGGAGTTAAGGTATGAAGCACGCAAAAACAGCAACACAAAACGCCTGCAAGCTCTGCAACCCATTAGGGGCATGCCTTGCCTTCAGAGGAATAGAAAACTGCGTTCCGTTCCTGCACGGCTCTCAAGGATGCGCGACCTATATACGTCGTTACCTCATCAGCCATTACAAGGAACCGATCGACATAGCTTCATCAAACTTTCACGAAGAAACCGCGGTATTCGGCGGTAGTCATAACCTGAAAATTGGACTGAAAAACGTCAGCAAGCAGTATTCACCTGAGGTTATCGGCATTGCGACTACCTGCCTGAGCGAGACCATCGGTGATGATGTGCCCATGATTATCAGAGAGTATAAACAGGAGTTTAAAAACGGCTCACCGATGCCGATCATGATTCATGCGTCAACACCAAGCTACATGGGCAGCCATATCGATGGTTTTCATGCTGCAGTAAGGGCAACGGTGAAAACTCTGGCTGAAAAAGGACCACGGGAACCCCTGATCAATATCTTCCCAAACATGGTATCACCGGCAGACCTGCGATACCTCAAGGAAATTCTTGAAGATTTCAAGGTACCCTATATGCTCCTGCCCGACTATTCGCAGACAATGGATGGTGGGCCATGGGGCGAATATCATCGCATTCCTCCTGGTGGCACTCCTGCAAGCGCAATTGCCATGGCTGGAAGTGCAAGAGCAAGTATCGAGTTCGGCTCAACGCTTGAGTCATCGAAATCGGCTGCAGGATACCTCGAAGAGGCTTTCGGTGTACCAAGGTATCACATGGCCCTGCCTATCGGCATCAAGGAAAGCGACAAATTTTTCACCCTGCTCGAAACGCTCACCGAGCAAGAGCGTCCTGAAAAATATGACGATGAACGTCGCCGCCTGATTGACGCTTATGCGGACGGACATAAATATGTCTTTGAACAAAAAGTCATCATATATGGCGAAGAAGATCTGGTAATCGGGATGACTGCGTTTCTCACTGAAATCGGCATAACCCCCTTACTCTGTGCTTCGGGAGGAAAAAGCGGCCTCTTGAGAAAAAGCATCAAGGAGCTTATTCCAACCATGGACGATCTGGGTATCAAGGTCCGGGAAGGAGTTGATTTTGTCGATATAGAAGATGAGGCAAAATTACTGAAACCCGATTTTCTAATCGGCAACAGTAAAGGCTATACCATGTCAAGAAAAAACAATATCCCATTGCTCAGGCTGGGCTTCCCGATTCACGACCGTTTCGGAGGCCAGAGAATGCACCACCTGGGGTACAGAGGCACCCAGGAACTGTTTGACCGTATCGTAAACACCGTTATCGAACAGCGGCAGAATGCTTCATCCATAGGCTATACTTACATGTAAAGGGAGGATACCATGTCATTACAAATAGAAAACCACCCCTGTTTCAACGATGCATCCCGTCACAAATTCGGGCGTATCCACCTCCCTGTTGCACCAAAATGCAACATACAGTGCAACTACTGCAATCGTAAATTCGACTGCATGAACGAAAACCGTCCAGGAGTAACAAGCAGGATACTGTCACCATTACAGGCCATACACTACCTGGAGCAGGCATTAGTGCTTTCACCAAACATTGCAGTAGTTGGCATTGCCGGCCCTGGCGACCCTTTCGCAAACCCGGATGAAACCATGGAAACACTCCGTCTCGTAAGGGCAAAATATCCCGAAATGCTGCTTTGCCTTGCAACCAACGGGCTTGAGCTGTTACCATATATTGATGAGCTTGCCGAACTTAAGGTCAGTCACGTAACGATTACCATTAATGCAATCGATCCCGAAATCGGTGCAGAAATCTATGCCTGGGTCCGGTACAAAAAGAAAATGTACCGTGATGTCGAAGCAGCCAGAGTGCTTATCGCCAACCAGCTTGAATCACTTAAAAAGCTCAAAGAAGCAGGCATCACTGCCAAAGTTAACTCAATTATTATTCCGGGTATTAACGACACCCATGTGATAGCCGTAGCATCAAAAGTAGCTGAACTCGGAGCTGACATTCTAAACTGTCTGCCCTATTACAGCACTACAGAAACGGTCTTTGAAAACATCCAGGAACCATCACTGGAAATGGTTGCCGAAATTCAGACCGCAACCAGCGAATATCTACCGCAAATGAAACACTGCGCCAGATGTCGAGCAGATGCAGTCGGTATTATCGGTGAACTCAACAACGAAGCAATGATGCAAAAACTTGCAGAAGCTGCCGCATTGCCAAAAAATCCAATGGACAAACGCCCATTTATTGCTGTAAGCAGTATGGAAGGTGTATTGATCAACCAGCACCTTGGCGAAGCCGACCGTTTTCTTATTTACGGGTTAGACCCCCAAACCAGCGAATGTGTATTAGTCGATGCAAGAACAGCTCCTCCAGCAGGAGGAGGTCAACAACGCTGGGAAGCACTTGCCGACACCCTTAACGACTGTAGAGCCCTGCTGGTAAACGGTGCCGGAGACTCCCCTACTAAAGTAATGAAAGCGAAAGGTATCGACGTCATGGTTCTTGAAGGCATCATTGAAGAAGCTGTCCAAGGAATCTTTACCGGCCAGGACCTGAAACATCTCATGAAAAGCAGTCAAATACATGCCTGCGGGTCTAGCTGTTCCGGTACCGGAGGTGGCTGCGGATAACTACTCAGCTCCCTCCCCTCTGTCATCCCGACCGGTTGGAGGGAGCTATAGCTGTAAAACATTTATTCAAATTAATATCAGTAACCATAACATATACGAACAACAATCATGGACAAACCAAAACATCACATCTTCGTCTGCGCAAGTTTCCGCGCACAAGGAACGCCACAGGGCATTTGCCATAAAAAAGAGTCACTCAGTCTTATTCCCTACCTAGAAAGCGAACTCTCCGACCGCGGCATGACTGACGTAGCCGTATCAGCGACAGGGTGCCTCAATATCTGTGAAAAAGGTCCGGTCGTCGTAGTGTATCCTGAAAACTTCTGGTACGGAGAGATTGACAGCGAAGACAAAATCGATGAAATCCTCGATGCTCTCGAAGAAGGGGAATCCTGCGAAACACACTTGATAAGCTGAAATATCTTTCGGAAAGTGCTGTCTTATTTTAGACAGCACACTGATTTTTTTTAGAAATCGTTATAACTTTTATAATATAGCGTAGAGGTATTTAAACAAATTTTTTCTCCGCAACACCTGTTCTTTCTTCGTTACACCTACCCGGCGCTCTCCGGTGCCGGGATTTTTTCATAAACATTCTTCTGCTGTTACCCCTTTCCTTGCAGTAGTCAGAAATTTGATTTCTTCCGGTACCTAAAGGCATTAATTCATCAACCGAGTAAAATAAATTTTCATCAAAAATATGATATATAAAGCGTTGTGCTTATTCGTTATTTTATTTATATACAACGATATTATTTAAAATCGAGATCTTTTCTATCCAGTTCCAGGCCATAACCAAATTATCAACCAGGAGCTTTTTTTGTTCACACACACACACAACCAAATGGAGAACACACATGAAAAAAATGCTGTCACTTGCAGCAATGTTTGCAGCACTGTCATACGCATCACCGGCTTTTGCAGAAACTAACGTTAGCGTTTACGGGATTCTTGATGCTGCCGTTGGTGACCTTACGCACTCTTTAAGCGTTGACCCTCAATTACCTGGATCGGTTAACCCTGTCACCCCTGTCAAAAAAACAGTTCCCGGAGCTGCTATCGGATTGTTTAACGGAGGCTTTCAAAGCTCACGTGTTGGTGTTAAAGGCAGCTCAGATATTTGTGAAGGCACAAAGGTATATTTTAATCTTGAGGAAGGCATCAACCTACCCACAGGCAGAGTCAGCAATTCAGCTGCCGCCCTGGCATCTAACGGCGGAACCGCCACAACTTCCTATACAAGCGGGGGTTCAGTTGATGGTCAGTTGTTCAGCCGACAAGCAAATGTCGGGCTCTCTAATGTTGATTGGGGTTCTCTTTCCGTTGGTCGTAACTATACCCTTTTTTATGATATCTGCCAGACTTATGACCCAGTCCAAGCCGCATCATTGTTCTCGCCTTTAGCCTATTCCGGTACTTATGGCGGCGGCGGCGGAGCAACCGAGGACTTGCGTGTCGACAACAGCTTAAGGTATACCAATAAAATCGGTTCGTTTAATTTAGGGGCGATGTACAAGTTTGGGGGCACTGCAGGAGAGGCCTCAGCCAAGTCAGCGTATGGAGTGAATGCTGGTTACAATGAAGGTAATTTCGGCATTCAGGCTGCTTATGAAGCATTTAACGATGCTATATCGGCATCCCTTAGTACAACACCAAATCAGGTTGCTATTACTAATGAAAACACCAAAGCATTTATCGTAGCTGCCAAGTATAAAATTGGTGCAGCAACCCTGAAAATCGGGTATCAGCAATTTACTATCAGCAAGCCATCTGATACATTCTCTACAACCGGCAGTCTCTACAACTATTACGGCCAAACCGTTTCTGGTTTGACTAATTTTAATGCCGCCAATCGTACCACTCACGTCCTTTCTGGTGGCGGTGACTATAATTTTACAGATAAATTCAATTTGGCGGCAGGGATATATGATCTCAGTCCTCAACGGTCTGATGATAATCTCCAGAAAAGTGCGAATCAGATTTATTTGTCCTTACTTGCTGACTACCATATCACCAAAGCTCTTGATACCTACGCTGGTGTGATGTATGGCTCTTTCTCTGGTTCTCAATATCCAACAGCTACCTATTACCAGACAAACTGCCTTTCAGCTGTTGGTATACGCTACAAATTCTAATAAAGCTGAGTATTGTTACCGTTGTGTGGGGCTGGTTTTCAAGGCTGACCAATTATCTCGATTGGTTGGCCTTGTTTAACCAGTTTATGAACGGATGAATTATCATTTAAAGAAAAATTTTGAAGGGCTTCAAATACAATAAATCTTTTTGAAAAGTTGTATAATACCGCAATGATGCAACCTTGACGAAAAGGTTAACAATCTAAAAAGAAAGGGCTGTAGGGTGAAATGCAAAAAAGAAGAGATTGGCCTTGACGGTTCCATCTGGTTTCAGAAAGCACATAATAAGTTTCTTGGCGGTGACACGATCGCCCTGCTTGAAAAAATCAATGAACTTGGTTCAATCAACAGTGCTGCAAAAGCAGTAGGGATAAGCTATAAAACCGCTTGGCATCTCGTCAATATGGTCAATAACCTCTCCGAAAAACCTCTCGTAGACCGAGTTACAGGAGGAAAAGGTGGCGGAGGCACAGCTCTGACAAAAGAAGGAAAAAAAGTTATCGAACAGTTTCGGGTTGTTCAGGAAGAACACCGGAAGTTTCTCCAAAATCTTGAAGGCCGTCTCGGAGAAACAAATAATCTCTATCAATTTCTAAGAATGATATCAATGAAAATCAGTGCACGCAACGTCTTTTCAGGCACCATTGAAAAAATCAATAAAGGATCAGTAAACGCCGAAGTTATTCTTCTCATTGCTGCCGATACCCGCATCGTTTCAGTTATCACCAACGGTGCCGTTGACAACCTCAGCCTCAAAGAAGGTATGAATGCATACGCCATCATCAAATCAAGCTCCATCATTATCGCCCAGGAACTCTACGATGCCAAATTAAGTGCTCGCAATGTTATCCCCGGCAAAATCAGCAAGCTTATCGAAGGCCCCGTCAGCACTGAGGTTGATGTAGAAATTGGAGGCGGCAATGTCATATCAGCTATCATTACCCATGGCAGCTCTGAAAAACTTGCACTTAAAGAAGGGGATCATTCCTGTGCTATTTTCAAGGCATCAAGCGTCATCCTTGGAATAAACTGAACCAGTTCGTCAAACCAGATAGAGTGAGACCAGTCATTCTTATTCCGCAATTCAGGCCACATAACTCAGAAGTATTAAGGACTCTTTGCTGTCGCACCGACCCCTCCTCCCTGTCATTTCGAACAAACGTGAGAAATCAATTCAGGGAGTTGGTCGGGGTTAAAAACCATATTTATTACCATAAACCGCCAAAAAACACGTTATTTCAATAGAAAATCAAACTTTTTTTTGGAAATCTCCGAAAATAGAGTTAACAATTGTTAACGATAATTGAACAATACACAACTTATGAAATCAATGACCTCGACATCTTCAATAATGTGCTGCTGCTGTTGCGGATTGCAGAAGCATTCTGACACAAGGATATCGGGAAGTACGACGTAACTCACTTATGATTTCATGGAGTAAGTAAAAGTCTTTAAAGCCGGTTCTGAATGTCAGAACCGGCTTTTTTTATGCCACGTGATCATTAATAACAACAATAAACAAATCAGACAAATAATCATGGCGACAAGCACAAAATCAACCACCACATGCGTGGGTATACCATTTCCGATAGTCAAACTGAACAGAGCGGTACTGCTCTTAGGCATATCAACAGCCATAATCATTCAACAGCCATTAATAACTACAGTGCTGTTTTTCATCATTCTTTCATCTGTAGTGTATGGCAAAAGTGGCAGCCTGATCTACATAATCGGATCGCGTATTTTTGCAAAGCAAAATCTGAATGCACCAACTGAAGACCCAAGGCTTATGCGTTTTAATAATTCCATTGCCGCTATTCTGCTCGGTGGAGCTCAAATCGCTTTTATCACCGGATCTCCCCTGACAGGATGGATCTTGTCCGGAACTGTTGCCGTGGCAGCCTCGGTTGCCCTCGCAGGATTCTGCTTCGGCTGTTTCCTGTTTTACCAGTTCAACCTGCAACGTTTCAGACTCTTCGGCAACAAGCAGTCGGCACCTGAGGGACTGCAGAAAGAAGCCTGAAACAATATTCAGAAGGCGACGTGGGTGAGAGGTTAAAACCAGGGTCTGCAAAACCTAAGTAATCGCAAGTTCGAATCTTGCCGTCGCCGCATGTTCAGTGGACGTACTAAAAACAAAACTAACAAACAAAACAAGGAGAGTTACCAATGAGTGAAAAAAAATACCGCTTTGAAACCCTGGCCCTTCATGCAGGCCAACCTGTCGACGCAACACTATCCCGAGGAGTCCCTGTTTACCGTACCAGTTCCTACCTTTTCAAGAGTACGGAACATGCCGCCAACCTTTTTGCCTTGAAAGAACTCGGCAATATTTACACACGACTGATGAACCCGACAACCGATATCCTCGAACAGCGGGTGACACAACTTGAAGGAGGTGCAGCATCCGTTGCTCTGGCATCAGGTACTGCCGCAATCTTCAACACTATTATCACCCTGGCCGAAGCCGGAGATGAAATTGTTTCAGCAAATAACCTTTACGGAGGCACATACACCCAATTCGATGCCATTCTCCCAAAACTTGGCATTAAGGTAAAATTTGTCGATCCCAAAGACCCACTGAATTTCGAGCGTGCTATCACCGATAAAACTAGAGCCCTTTTCATAGAAACTATCGGCAACCCCGTACTCGACTATACCGATGTTAAAGCTATTGCAGATGTCGCCCATCGCAACGGTCTTCCGCTGATTGTCGACGCAACCTTCACAACTCCTTACCTGCTCAAAACCATTGATCTTGGAGCTGATATAGTCATAAACTCACTCACCAAATGGCTTGGAGGTCATGGATCAGGCATTGGCGGCATCATTACAGATGCAGGTCGTTTCAACTGGAAAGGCGGACGTCACCCGCTCTTTACCGAACCAGACAGCAACTATCATGGACTGCGCTGGGCAATTGACCTCCCGGAACCTCTTGCACCAATTGCATTTGCCCTTCGCGTTCGCACTGTTCCTCTTAGAAACCTCGGAGCAAGCATTTCACCCGATAACTCATGGATCTTCATCCAGGGCATCGAAACTCTGCCTGTCCGGGTGGCTCGACATTCTGAAAACTCGCTCATAATTGCCGAACATCTTGCAAAGCACCCTGAAGTTGCATGGGTACGTTATCCAGGTCTGAAAACCGACCCATCATACGCACTGGCGTCAAGAGACCTGAAAAATGGATTTGGCGGTGTTGTGGTGTTTGGAGTAAAAGGAGGTTATGATGCAGCAGTAAAAATCATAGACAACATTAAGCTGTTTTCGCATCTGGCCAACGTCGGTGATGCTAAAAGCCTTATTCTGCACCCGGCAAGCACCTCACACAGTCAGTTAACGGCAGAGCAGCAACTTCAGAGCGGTCTTTCACCCGACCTGATACGCCTCTCAATCGGACTCGAACATCCCGATGACCTGATTGAAGCTCTCGATGACGTGCTTCAGCCTGCGGAAAGTCATAAAGAAAGCTGGATCTCAAAGCTGATTAATAAGTAATACCTTTGGTATTTATTTAACCATAAAACCATGATGAACAAGCATCTTACAGTAAACATACCTGAAGGGCTGCATTTCCGGGCTTTGGCAAAATTCCTCAAGATTTTCAGAGAACAGCAATGTTCCGTCGTATTTGCAAAAGAGAACGGAGAAAAAGCAAATTCAGACTCTTACGTTGAGATGCTTGCTCTTTACGCCATTATGGGAACCACGCTTCAGGTAACGGTAAATGGCTTTAACGAAACCAATACACTGAAAATGATTGAAGAAGTGTTTGAAAAAGGAGCAGGTGTCAGATAATGACTAAACACATTCGAAATATCTCTGTTGTACTCGCTGATACGCAGTTTTTAACCAACGAGGCACTGCACTCTCTCTTGTCACCGTTCTATCAGGCCTTTTATACCGTATCAACAAAAGCCGGCTTACAACAGTACCTGCAGAAAGAAACAATTTCTCTTATCATAACAGATTATACCCTGTTTGATTTCGACTCAATAAGTGATCTTGAAGAAATCAGAAAAAAACATCCGGAAATAGGAATAGTTATCTTGACCAACGTTATAACCAACATAAAAATAAAAGAGTTAAATGATGTTGGCATACGGAACATCGTGCTGAAAACCGATGATCGCGAGGAGCTTTTTCATGTTATTGATGCAGCATTGAAAGGGAAAAAATACTATTCAGGTGATGTTCTTGATATCCTCCTTAAAAAAGACGGTCCTCATGAAGACGCATCTCTTCTGACCACATCAGAAATTGAAATAGTCCGCATGATTGCAGCCGGATTGTCAACCAAAGAAATTGCGACCAAAAAACACATCAGTTTCCATACCGTAATGACACACAGAAAAAATATTTTCCGTAAACTTGGAGTATCTAGCAGCCCTGAGCTATTGATGTACGCTATAAAAGCCGGATTGATAGACAACATAGAATACCATATCTGAAATACCATATTTGCGGTATAAAAGATACCCCTTATAAGGGATTTATAGTTATAAGCTTATTGATCATCTTTAAATCTTTCTCTCAAACGCCAAAACAAACAACAGCTATGGGACGCATTGCCAAAAAACTGACCGACCTTATCGGTAACACACCGTTACTTGAGCTTCAGAATTATAATCGCGAGCATAACATATCGGCAACGATTATTGCCAAACTCGAATACTTCAACCCCGGTGGCAGTGTCAAAGACCGAATCGGGTTTTCTATGATCGAGGACGCCGAAAACAAAGGGCTTATCAATAAAGATACCGTCATCATTGAGCCGACAAGCGGTAATACCGGGATAGCACTGGCTTTTATTGCTGCAGCCAAAGGATACCGTCTGATACTTACCATGCCTGAAACCATGAGTATCGAACGTAGAAATCTGCTCAAGGCACTTGGCGCCGAACTGGTACTGACACCAGGACCTGAAGGAATGACCGGCGCAATCAAAAAAGCCGAAGCACTTCACGAGGAATATCCGAATTCATTTGTTCCCCAGCAGTTTAAAAACCTTGCAAATCCTGAGATCCACCGCAAGACAACCGCCGAAGAAATATGGAACGATACCGACGGGAATGTCGATATCTTCGTCAGCGGCGTCGGTACAGGTGGAACCATAACCGGTGTTGGAGAGGTACTGAAACAGCGCAACCCGAATGTTAAAATCGTCGCCGTTGAGCCATTTGATTCTCCGGTTCTTTCCGGTGGAAAACCAGGACCTCATAAAATACAGGGTATCGGAGCCGGTTTTGTACCTGCCATCCTGAACACCGGGATTATTGACGATATTATCCTTGTTAAGAACGAAGATGCCCTGCGCACCGGTCGCACCCTGGCCCGCACCGAAGGACTCATAGTAGGTATATCTTCAGGCGCAGCCGTTTACGCCGCATTACAGCTCGCTCAGCGTGAAGAAAACAAGGGAAAACGTATCGTCGTCATCCTTCCGGATACAGGTGAACGTTACCTTTCCACCTTGCTTTACCAGTTTGAGCCAGAACAGGTCAACATCTGAACAGAATATAGTTCTGGTTGAAAATTCAAGCCGGAATTACCTGGAATATCCGGCAAGCGAACTAAATACAAGCTTGCCGGTTTATCCTTATAGCGATGTAATTATTTAAAAGAATTATTTAAAAATCGGAACCTATCCGATTCCAGGAGATTTGTAATAATGGAAATCAAAAGCAGCAGTGTCATCGACGAGGCTATACACCTTTTATCCGGTTCCGGGGATTCGGAATGCGACTACTTGCCCGATCAAAATCACCTGTTGCCATCAATTGAAAAGCTGAAAGAGATTGTTGACCTGCTTCGCTCCATCGTTTTTCCCGGTTATTTCGGCGAACCGGTACTACGGCATCAATCACTTCCACACCTCATTGGTGTCAGAGTCGAAAAGCTCTATGGATTGCTGACGGAACAGATTCTTAGTGTTCATCACTTTGACACCGTTAACAATGGCACAGTCAATGCAGCCGAATATGCAGCAGAAACCGCCAGCCAGTTCATCGGAATTCTTCCCGACATCAGAAAGAAATTATACACGGACGTACACGCCATATATAATGGAGATCCCGCTGCAAAAAACCATGGTGAAATCATTTTCTGCTATCCATCCATAAGGGCTATGATCAATTACCGCGCCTCTCATGCCATCCTGTCGCTTGGTGTACCTCTTATCCCCAGATTCATTGCCGAAATGGCACATTCTGAAACGGGTATAGATATTCATCCCGGAGCCCATATCGGAGACCATTTCTGCATAGATCACGGTACCGGTGTAGTCATTGGTGAAACCTGTATTATCGGCAACAATGTACGCCTCTATCAGGGTGTAACACTGGGCGCGAAAAAGTTTGCCCTTGACGAAGACGGCAACCCGGCAAAGGATGTTCCCCGCCACCCGATCATTGAGGACAACGTGGTTATATACTCTAACGCCAATATCCTTGGAAGAATTACCATCGGTAAAAATTCAGTTATCGGCGGCAACGTCTGGCAGACAAAAAGTGTCCCGCCTAATTCCAGAGTTCTCCAGCAGAAGGCAGTTGAAAGCGTCTTTACCGATGGTCTCGGTATTTGACCCGGAAACGTGTCGCCATGATGTGAAAAAGATTTTTCCTGAACACCTATAAAACCTTCATTACCCATGAACCCTCAACAGGAACCCAACAGTCTGCTACAGCGCAGTGTAACAACTACTGTAGCAAGAAATCTGGCAAATACTACCAAGACTCCTCCCCAGATGATGTCCATAACCCCGAGATGGCTGCTTAAGCTGCTCCCCTGGGTTCATGTCTCATCCGGTACCTACCGCGTCAACCGCACCAAAATAGAACTGCAGAAACCTGAACGCATCGCCATCAATTTCCATAAAGGCATTCCGTCATTCAATCCCGAAGCGCTGAAAAGTATTCCGCTTTTTGCATCGTTTGACGACGAGATTATTGCACAGATAGCCAGAAAGTTTGTGCTTGAAGAAGCCGAACTCGGAAACACCCTGATTCTTGAAGGCGAAGACCGTCATAAAATCTTCATCATTGCTCACGGCCAGCTTGAGATTTTAAGCAAAGGCCTTCATGGCGAAGACCTTCGTATTGCTCTCCTTTCAGAAGGAGAATTCTTTGGTGAAGAAGATCTGGTTTCCGAAAAGCCATCATCAGTTACCATTCGTACCATTACTCCGGGTTCATTCTTCTCACTATCCAGCGGAGATATCGAAAAACTGTACAAGGAATCCCCTGCACTGAAAGAATCGTTCAAGAATGCCGTTGAGGAGTATCTGAAAATCCGCTCCACCGTCAACAAGCACGGCGAAAAACACATCGACCTTGTTGCCGGATTCGCTGAAAATGTTGAAATCCCTGAAACCTACGTTGATTACTCCAACAAGCCTCGCGAATATTCCCTGCAGGCTATTCAGACTGTTGTTCGTGTCCATACCCGTGTTTCCGACCTGTACAACGAGCCATACAACCAGATTGAGCAGCAGATGCGCCTGACTATCGAGGGCATCAAAGAGCGTCAGGAGTGGGAGTTCATCAATAACCGGGAGTTCGGTCTCCTGCATTCAGTCGATCCAGGTCAGCGCATCAGTACCCGATACGGCACCCCGACCCCGGACGATCTTGACGATCTGCTCACCAAAGTCTGGAAAAAACCGGCGTTCTTTATCGCACATCCTAAGGCAATAGCCGCATTCGAACGCGAATGCACCTGGCGCGGTGTACCACCTGCCACCATAAACCTGTTCGGAACTCCAGTCCTCACGTGGCGTGGTGTACCCCTTATTCCAAGCGACAAGCTTGAAATCAATAAAAACAACAAGTCAGGTCACGGCACAACCAGCATCATCCTGCTTCGCGTCGGTGAAAACGAACAGGGCGTAGTCGGTCTCCATCAGGCAGGGATCCCCGGCGAAATCAGTCCGAGCCTCTCTGCACGACTGATGGGTCTTGATAAACTCGGTGTAGCATCCTATCTGCTGACACTCTACTCATCACTGGCCGTACTGACCGATGACGCTCTGGCTGTCCTTGAAAATGTCGAAGTGGGGTACTATCACGATTACGAACATCGTCAGACCACCCCTAAAACAAAATAGAAACACAAAAAAACTGCCATAGGGAGTCAACCTGAACAGATATTGTACTGAAGGTTGCCTCTCTATGGAATTACCATTGTACTTATGCCGAAAGAATATGAGCAGCAGAACATGCCGGGAATCGAAAGCGAAGCGCTGAACCCGGTGATTATTGCACAGATTGCAAGCCGTCTGTTCAATGAACTGCCCGAAGCCGGTGGTGTCCCGAAGTATGAAACCGATGCCGCAGGCGCTCCTTCATCGTTTGCTGAAACCTTGAGTGATAAAACGGTTCTTGCCAGTGAACCGGGTGCGGCATACTTCCCAACCGATCTCTCTCACGAGGATCTGCCGGTGGACTCCAGCCTCCCCTATGACACAGACGTGCTTCCGCTGCAACCTGAGCATGATTTTTATTTCCTGCCCGGAACACGCGAAAAACAGCCTGAACCGCTTGAACATCATGCCAACAAACTGACCGAACAGCAGAACTATTCTGAAAACAAAGACGGCTCATACGGCCTCGACCAGTTTATCCGTCGCAGTCTGCCTCCAAAGCTGGATAACGTCGAAAGTTTTGCGGAAAATAACCCTGAAAGCATCGCACCATTCTTCACGACCTTGAACGGTGGGTTGCCGTCGGAAGATGACTTCTCTTTCAGAGTTCTTCTGGCTGCGGCTCAAGATCCGACAGAAGTCACAGGAAAACATCCTGAAATAACCCCTCAGGAACAGTTTCCCCAGGTACCCGCATCAACCGGTACCCCCGCTGAAGGGCAATGCTATGCCGCAAAACTCTATAACACCTTCGAACAGGAACAAGGCAGTGCTATGCTTGAAGCCGTGTTTCAGTCGCTTCGAGGTGGTGTATCTTCACCTGCCGGAGCACCTGAACTTCCGGGTAAAGCCCCTGCTCCGGTATGGCCGAACGGGAGTCCCGAAACTTTAGGCAACAGTTCTCTGCCGTTCAGTCTGCCTGAAGCTCCCAAAGAGCCCTATTACTTTCTGCGTGAACCAAAAGCTCCGATACACCAGCCTGAAGGCTTTGACGTTCTTACGATCCGCAAGGACTTTCCCGTCCTTCACCAGAAAATTCACGGCAAACAGCTCGTCTGGTTTGATAACGCTGCCACTACACAGAAACCGCTCAGCGTTATCAACGCCGTGGCTCAGTTTTACGCCACCGACAACTCAAACATTCATCGCGGCGCACATACCCTTGCCGCACGGGCAACCGATGCCTATGAAGGGGCCCGCGAAAAGATTCGGCAATTCATCGGGGCAGGGTCAACATCGGAAATCATCTATGTACGGGGTACCACCGAAGGCATCAACCTTGTTGCACAGACCTGGGGCCGAAAGTTCATTCAGCCCGGTGATGAAATCGTACTCTCCATTCTTGAGCACCATGCCAATATTGTTCCATGGCAGATGGTTGCACAGGAAAAAGGAGCCCGTATAAAAGTTGTGCCGGTTAACGACCGGGGCGAA
>Ga0194037_1000527_pt1 | contig 29634 bp, 23 predicted proteins | sample JunL306m_MetaG_FD_148653 | JGI IMG/M metagenome (GOLD analysis project Ga0194037, IMG submission 148653) | Anoxic zone freshwater microbial communities from boreal shield lake in IISD Experimental Lakes Area, Ontario, Canada - Jun2016-L304-6m | ecosystem: Environmental > Aquatic > Freshwater >...
TTGAAGGGGTTCTGCGCGGCGACCGCCATCAGACCCTTTTAGGGGTTACCGGTTCCGGTAAAACCTTTACGGTGGCCAACATCATCGCCGAGACCTCGCGGCCGGCGCTGGTGCTGGCCCCCAACAAGACCCTGGCAGCCCAGCTGTACGGCGAGTTCAAGGAATTATTCCCTGACAATGCCGTCGAGTATTTTGTCTCCTACTACGATTACTACCAACCTGAAGCCTACATTCCAACCAGCGATACCTACATCGAAAAAGATTCCGCCATCAATGATGAAATCGACAAGCTGCGCCATTCGGCTACCCGCTCACTGCTGACGCGACGTGATGTCATCATCGTGGCTTCGGTCTCCTGTATCTACGGCATCGGCTCGCCTGAAGCGTATCAGACCATGCATATTTTCTTTCGGCAGGGTGAGGAGTACGGCCGTGACGAACTACTGCGAAAACTGGTCGAAATTCAGTATGAGCGTAATGATATGGATTTCCACCGTGGCACCTTCCGGGTACGGGGTGATGTAATCGAGATCTTCCCGGCCTACGACAGTGAGCGGGCGCTACGGATAGAATTTTTCGGCGACGAAGTGGAGACCATCAGTGAGATCGACCCGTTGCGCGGTGTGGTGCTGCAGCGGCTGTCCAAATGCTCAATCTACCCGGCTTCACACTATGTTGCCACCCGCGAAACACTTGAGCGGGCTGTTGAGCAGATCCGGGTCGATCTGGCCGAGCGGATCAGATATTTTAATGAACACAACATGCTGTTGGAGGCGCAGCGTATCGAACAGCGTACCTTCTATGATATCGAGATGATGGAGGAGATGGGTTTTTGCCACGGTATCGAAAACTATTCACGCTATTTCGATGGCCGTCAGCCGGGCGATGCGCCCTACAGCCTGATAGATTATTTTCCGGACGACTTTGTTCTGTTCGTTGATGAATCTCATATCACAGTCTCGCAGGTCGGTGCCATGTACCGTGGTGACCGCTCGCGCAAGGAGACGTTGGTCAACTACGGTTTCCGGCTGCCGGCGGCGCTCGATAACCGACCGCTCAATTTCCAGGAATTCGAGGCCCGCATTCATCAAACTGTTTATGTATCAGCCACACCGGCCGATTACGAGCTGCAGGCCTGTGACGGTGTCTTTGTCGAACAGATCATTCGCCCGACCGGGCTGGTTGATCCGGTAATTGAGATTAGACCGGTAACGGCTAAAGCTGCTTCTGGGCCTTCAGACCGGTCAGACTCGTCGGACTTGTCTGAAAGCTCTTCTCGGCAAAGTGTCGGCCAGGTCGATGACCTTCTTCATGAGGTGCGTGAAGTGGTTGCCCGTGGCGAACGGGTGCTGATAACGACCTTGACCAAGCGTATGTCGGAAGAGCTGACCAACTACTACCGCGAGCTGGGAGTGCGGATCAAGTATCTGCACTCCGATATCGACACCATTGAACGGATGCAGATCATCCGCGATCTGCGCCTGGGGGAATTCGATGTGCTGGTCGGGATCAATCTGCTGCGCGAAGGGCTGGATCTGCCGGAGGTCTCGCTGGTGGCTATTCTGGATGCCGACAAGGAGGGTTTTCTGCGCTCGCAGCGCTCCCTGATCCAAACCTGTGGCCGAGCCGCCCGCAATATCAATGGCCGGGTGCTGATGTACGCAGACAGCGTGACACGTTCGATGCAGGCCTGTCTTGATGAAACCGGGCGGCGGCGCGTCAAACAGCTGGCCTACAACGAAGAACATGGCATTACCCCGGAAACGGTCAAAAAAGGGCTGCGCAGCATACTTGAATCGATTGAGGAGAAGGATTATGTCACGCAGCCGGTCGGGGTAGCCGAAGCGGGTGTGGAGTACGCATCTCCAAAAGAGATCCCGAAACTGGTCAAAAAACTGCGCAAGGAGATGCTGTCGGCAGCCAAAGAGTTGAATTTCGAGAAGGCTGCCGAGCTGCGCGACCGGGTTAAAAAGCTGGAACTGCAGGAACTGGCGCTGCGATGAAGGAACTGAAGCCTGAAGAGCTGACGCGCTCTTTTCACAACAACGGGGGACTTTCCCCGCAGATCATCCTGGCTTTTCGCACGGCAGTTTACCACTACCACCGCGCCAATCCCCGCCCCATGCCGTGGCGTGAAACCGATGACCCCTATCACATTCTGGTATCAGAAATAATGCTGCAGCAGACGCAGGTTGAGCGGGTCAAACTCAAATATGCTGAATTTTTGACCGCCTTTCTGAGCGTGCAGGCACTTGCTGTCGCACCGCTCGCTAACGTACTGCAGGTCTGGCAGGGCTTGGGCTACAACCGTCGTGCAATAGCACTGCAGCGCTGTGCCGCAGAGATCGTTTTTCACTACGGAGGCCGGTTTCCGACGACAATTGAAGCGTTGCAGTCTCTACCCGGAATTGGCCCTTACACCGCCCGGGCGGTGGCGGCATTTGCATTTGGTGTCGCTGAGCCGCTGGTTGAGACCAACATCCGCACGCTCTTCATTCATTTTTTCTTTCACGGTCATGAACAGGTCAGTGACCGGCAGATCATGCCGCTCATTGCGGAGACTCTTGATCGGGATAATCCCCGCGAATGGTATTACGCCCTGATGGATTACGGGGTCATGCTCAAGCAGAAACACCCCAATCCAGGCCGTCGCAGCAGTCATCATACACAGCAGAGCCGTTTTGAAGGTTCCAACCGGCAGCAGCGCAGCCGTCTGGTTCGGGAGATTATGGGGCTGCCGGGGATTACGCTGGCGGAGTTATGCAGCCTGCTTTCGGCAGAGCAGCACGCTATTGCACGAAACCTGGAGGCATTGCAGCGGGAAGGTTTTCTTGAGCTTCAGGGGACAGGATACCGGATTATAGGCGCAAAAAAAGCGGGGTAACGACCTGCTTACCCCGCTTTTCAAGCTTCAGATGATTCAGAACCTTATTTCTTGTGGCAATCCTTGCAGCCGACAGGACCTTTTTTCAGTTCAGTGTGGCAACCTTTACAGGTTTTGTGAGCCCAGTCTTTACCGAGTTCTTTGATCTTGCCTGGACCTTTTTCGTGGCATTTTTTACAGTCCTTCAACTGTTCCTGATGTTTTTTGTGCGGAAAGGTAACCTTACCCATGGAGGCGGGCAGTTCGATTACGTCTGATGCCAAAGCGACTCCTGCAAAAGCGGTTACTGCAAACATTGCTACTACGGCGCTGATTTTTTTCATCTGTTTCTCTCCTTTGTTGTTGTTTTTTACTGCGTTCATTACGCAGGTCATAAACTGATTAAGAACCGGGCAACTTGTTTTACTGTGAGACACAGCTTTTTGAATAATGATCTGCACTTCAATTAGCATATCAAGTGCCAATCTGCAAGTACTATTGCAACCAACCGTTTTAATTCAGGTAACGTTCTGGAGAGCAGTCAACGCGGCAGAGCCCTGCACCTCAATTGGGGTAGAGCGGGACTAATTTGAAGTAGCATACCCTATTGAAAGAGCTTGCCAGACGGCCACCCTTTTGGGTAGAGTCCACAGCCGGATAAATCAACATTGAGGAGGATACAATGCGGAGCATTACCAACAAGAAGGGCTTCACCCTGATCGAAATCATGGTTGTAATTGTTATTCTGGCGCTGCTGGCCGCGCTGGTAGCACCCAAGCTGATGGGACGTGCCGATGATGCCAAGATTACTGACGCCCGAGTGCAGATCAAGAATATCGAAACGGCTCTCAAGTTGTTCAAACTTGATAATGGAAACTATCCCACGACTGAACAGGGGCTGAATGCGCTTGTTGAAAAGCCGACCGTTGGCGTTATTCCCAAGATGTATAAAGACGGCGGCTATCTGGAGAGTAAAAAGATGCCCAAGGATCCCTGGGGCAATGACTATCTGTATATCTCGCCCGGTGAACATGGCGATTACGACCTCTACTCCTTCGGAGCTGACAGCGCGAAAGGGGGCGAAGGCAAGAATGCCGATATCACCAACTGGGATACGAAGTAACGATTCAATCGCCATGCGTGTACCAGCTACGCTACCTGAACAGATTATGTCTCTGAAAATACGACAACTGAATGCATAACTATTTTACTGAAGATGCACTGTTGCTGATGCGGCACGCCATTAATCAGGCCAGCGGCAACGAAGTCTTTTTCATTGGCAGAACCAATGTTGACGGCATTATCTGCGAAACCGAGACGATCGCCCGAGGCAGCAAGGTGGCGGTGCCGGCCATTATCACGCGTGCTGCCGGCGGCGATGTTGTCATCCATAATCATCCGTCTGGTATCCTGACCCCTTCGGATGCCGATATGGATATCGCCTCGGTCTGTGGTAACCAGGGCATCGGCTTCAGTATTATTGATAATAACGCCACCCGCTGCTATCAGGTTGTTTCACCGCATACCGAGCAGAAGGGGGAACTGCTGCCGCTTGATGAAATCGGCCGTATTTTTGCGTCTGACGGGATGATGGCGCATCTGAAAGGGTATGAACAGCGCGACGAGCAGGTACGAATGGCTTTTGCCGTGGCGGAGGCTTTTAACCGGGACGGAGTAGTACTCGTGGAAGCCGGTACCGGCACCGGCAAGTCACTGGCCTACCTGGCCCCGGCAATACTCTGGGCGGTTCGTAACAATCAGCGCGTGGTTGTTTCCACCAACACGATCAATCTCCAGGAACAGCTGATCAAAAAGGATCTCCCTTTTCTGGCACGCCACTCAGCGGTAGAATTCAAGACCGCGCTGGTCAAGGGGCGCAGCAATTACGTCTGCCTGCGTAAGCTGGAGCAGGCTGAAGCGGAACCATCACTCTTCCCCGATGAATCATCGCTGGAGTTGATCACCATCATCGAGTGGAGCCGCAGCAGTCAGGATGGTTGTCGCAGCGATCTCGGCTTTACGCCGCACTATGCCGTATGGGAAGAGCTCTGCTGCGAAGCTGACCAGTGCAGTCGCTCACGCTGCAAACATTTCAACCGCTGCTTTTTCTACAGGGCCCGCCGCGATTCCTCTTCCGCCCGGGTGCTGGTAGTCAATCACGCCCTGCTGCTGTCGGATATCGTGCTGCGCAAAGAGACCGGCTATGACGCGACGGCTATTTTGCCCCCCTTTACCCGCCTGATCTTTGACGAAGGACATCATCTTGAGGATGTGGCCACCAACCATCTTTCGCTGGTCATTTCGCGTGGCGGCATCCTGAAACAGTTTCACCGGCTGGTGCCGCAAAAACTGGCCCGGGCCGGGCTGTTGACCATCATTTCCGCCGCAATTGCCCGTGGACTTCCGGAATCACTGGAAGGTCTGTACGCCGAGCTGTCCGGCCTCCTGGAAAGCCACCTGATGCCCAAAGCGCTTGATCTCTGTGGTTTAACTGAGCAGACCATGGACTGGCTGGCTCTTGCAGTCGAACACGGCACTGCCGGCCCGGCCGGACGTGAACGGAAACTGCGCATCACACCCGACGTGGAGCGCCGCCCCTTCTGGCAGGAGTGCCACCAGCGGATGCACACGCTGGCTGATGCCCTGAACGATTATACATCCGCTCTACGGGGACTTCTGCGACGCTGCAAGGACCTGCCGGAAAAACTGCAGGAAAAACTGGCGGATCAGCTGCTGGATGTCGGTGGCATTGAAGGGCGGCTGCAATCCATGGCCGATGCGCTGCTGTTCTTTACAACCGAGGCGGATGGCTACTGTCGCTGGATCGAGACCAGGAGCGGCAATCGCGGCGTGCAGGCGCGACTCTGCGCCGCCCCGCTGGATATTTCAGCCCAACTCAAAGAAACCGTCTTTGACAAACTCAAGACCATCATCGTTACTTCGGCTACACTGACTGTGGGGGGCGAATTCGGCTATCTGAAACGGCGCACCGGTTTCGGGCTGCTGCCGACTGAGCGCCTGAATGAACTGCAGCTGGCCTCCCCTTTTGACTATTCCAGCCAGGTGTTTGTCGCCGTACCGGAAGAGATGCCTGAACCGACTGCCCCCGGTTATCGTGAAGCACTTGAGACACACATTCTCGCCGCCGTGACCACCTCACGCGGTGGTGCCTTTATCCTGTTCACCTCATACGACCTGCTGAATAAGGTTTATTCCGTCCTCGCTCCTCAGCTGGCCGGGATGGGGCTGACAGCACTCAAGCAGGGTGATATCGGACGCCATGAACTGCTGGCACAGTTCCGCAGAGAGGGCAATGCCGTGCTGTTCGGGACCGATTCTTTCTGGGAGGGGGTGGATGTCAAAGGTGAGGCACTCAGGCTGGTGATCATTGCGCGACTTCCGTTTCAGGTGCCGACCGAACCGGTCCAGCAGGCCCGCGCCGAAAAAATCAAGGCTGATGGCGGTGACCCGTTCCGTGATTTTTCGGTACCGCAGGCGGTCATCAAGTTCCGGCAGGGCTTCGGCCGCTTGATCCGCAGCCGCGATGATCGCGGTGCGGTCCTGATCCTCGACCGGCGCGTGCTTAACAAGAGCTACGGCAGGACCTTTCTGCGCTCACTACCGGATACGGAAATTATACGTGGGGATTCAGCGGGAATTTTTGCACGAATGGAGCAGTTTTTTGAGAAAACGTAGGGGCGCACTGTATGCGCCCGGTCAGTTATAGTGAGCGTATCCGTTTTTTAGCGCTGAAGTTAAAACACTGGAAATACATCAGGCAGGTCAAAAGGAACGAAAAGATCGTCGCAGCCAGTACTAACGGTGCGCCGCTGGCTTTTTTTGCATCCGGAACAAGCGTGACAAAGACGACAAAAAAAGCAACACCACAAAATTTCCAGAGATCCCCGATCAACCGTTTTTTGCGCAGTGCGGTCAGCTGTTCGACGGTAAGTTTTGGTTGGCTGCCTTCAATTTCCACACCGGCATCGCGCCACGCCAATCGGTAGACTGGATATAAGAGCAACAGTTGTATAATGACTGATGCAACGACACTGCTGATAAACTGTTCCGGTTTGTGAAGTGCGGCAAAACGACTTTGGAAAACAATTGCCAGGACGATCAGCAGTCCGGTTAATATTGATTGAACGATTCGGTAGATCATCATCTGCCGGTTAAGTTTTTTAAAATCCTGTTGTGCCATTAGCATACGCTCCGATAGTATTCATAACCCTGTTTCAGAATCCGCACAAGATAGCAGAATGTTGCCGGATTCACAAGTGGACAATCATGCAGCTAAGAAAGCCCCATACATGAACATTCTCCGTCGCTTATTTCATCCGGTTATGGCTCTGATTGCGATTCAGCTAGTCTGGATTACTCTGGTGCTGTTCTGGATTTACTGGTTTATCGGCAAACATCGCGAGTTTCGTGAACTGGCTGAAAAATACCGTCCGGAACTGCTCGGTCAGGGGTACAACTGGCCGGTCATGGTTGAAGGGCTGGTCATGCTGGTTCTGATCCTGATCGGCGTGTATGTTATCTTTGTGTACTGGAATCGTCAGTCCAACCTGTATCTGCAGCAGCGCAACATCATCTCGCAAGTCACTCATGAGCTGAAATCGCCGCTGGCATCGATCCAGCTTCACCTGGAGACGATCCGTTTACGAAAACCGACCGGGGAGCGACTGGATTCATTTGTCGAGACCATGCTGGCCGATACGGGACGGCTGCACTACCTGATCAACAACCTGCTGATGGCTGCCCGTCTGGAGCAACGCCGCAAGCAGACCGAGCGGCGCATGACGGATCTGACACAGTTGGTTAGCGAGCATGTTGAGCGTGAACGAGCTGGAATGCCGCAGGGAAGCAGTATTACCCTGGAGGCGGAACCTGCGTTGACCGCCATGGTAGATCCGGAAGAGATGAGTATGGTGTTTCGCAACCTGTTTGAAAACGCGGTGCTCTACTCACCGCAATCGCCTGAAATTATCGTGTCGGTAAACCGTTCAGGCAGTATGCTGCAAATCTCGATTCAGGATCGCGGGCGCGGATTGGACGCTCGCGAACTGAAGAAGATCTTTGAACGGTTTTATCGTGTTCAACCGCCCGGGGAGAACATACGTGGCACCGGTCTGGGGCTGTATATCGTGGATTCTGTAATCAAGGGATACGGAGGCACCGTTTCTGTGACAAGTCCGGGACCGGGAAAAGGGTGTACATTTACCGTGAGAATTCCGGCAACGTGAGGTGACATGACATGACGGATGACAAACCACAGATCATGCTGGTTGAAGATGAAATCCATCTGGCACGCGGCATCTGTTTTAACCTGGAAGAGGAAGGTCTGCGTGTCAGCCATTTTGAGACAGCGGAACGGGCGCTTACGGCGCTGGAGATAGAGCATTTTGATTTGATTATTCTGGATGTCATGCTGCCCGGCATGGATGGACTTCAGGCCTGCCGTGAGATTCGCATGCTTGATCCGCGTGTTCCAATTCTGATGTTGACTGCCCGTTCGGAGGATGCTGACCGGGTGGAGGGGCTCGAAAATGGAGCCGACGATTACCTGACCAAGCCATTTAACCTGGTAGAGTTTCTATTACGAGTCAAGGGGATGCTGCGACGCTCATCGTGGTACCGACCGGAACCGGTCGAAGAGGGCTATCGCTTTGGTGACAATGAGGTTTTTCTGCTTTCATACCGGGGCAGAACGGCCCAGGGAGAGATTGATCTGACGGAAATGGAAGTACGGGTGTTATCGCTTTTCTTTCAGAAGGAAGGCCTGGCCATTCAGCGCAGCGACCTGCTGCAATCGGTCTGGGGTTATAGCAGTGATACCGAAACCCGCACGCTCGACAATTTTATCGTCCGGTTACGCAAATACTTCGAGCCGGACCCTTCTCATCCGAAACATTTCCTGACCGTGCGTGGAGTCGGGTATCGCTTCAGCCGATCCGGTGACACACTGTAGATATGAAAAAACCCTGCCATAAGCAGGGTTTTTTCATCAAACATACCTTCCAACCTAATCACGGTGCGTCAGAGTCCTTGTAATAATTAACGGAATGTTACCGTTCGTGGTGAGCTTGTCGAACCATGAACGGCTGCCCCCTTCGACGAGGCTCAGGACAGGCTTCGACAGGCTCAGGGCGAACGGTGTGTGTACAAGTTGTTATTACAAGATTCCTCACGAGCAACGCTGCAGAATGTGGCTGACAACAGTTGCTCCGGTGCCGCCGATATTCTGTACCAGAGCAAACTCCGGATCCGGAACCTGGTTTTCTCCGGCAGAACCGGTCATCTGCAGGTAGGTCTCGACCAACTGATACACACCGGTCGCTCCGACAGGATGACCACGGGACTTGAGACCGCCGAAGGTGGCAATCGGTAGTTTGCCGGTGCGGGAGATCTCACCATCCTTACCGAAATGAACCCCTTTACCTTTTTCAGCAAACCCGGCCGCCTCAAGACTCAGCGTCGTAATGATCGTGTAGGCGTCATGCAACTCAAAGATATCGATGTCTTCGTGCTTGACGCCCGCCTGCTCCATTACTCTGCGTGTGGAAAGCACCGCTCCGTCAAGGACCATCATATCGCGACGGGAATCCAGGGCCAATGAATCGGTCCCGATAGCGGAGCCGGCTACCTTGACCAGCGGTAAGCCCTGGCGGTATGCGGCCCGGGCAACCTCCTCAGAAGCAAGAATGATGGCTGCAGCTCCATCGCACACCGGGGGTGCATCAAGCAGTTTGACCGGATCAACCAGCATTCTGGAACTAAGGTACATTTCCATATCAATTTTTTTATGCAGAAAGCCATTGGGATTTGTGAAGCCGTTGTCGTGAGCTGTTATTGCGAAGTGACCGAAATCTTGCGAGGTAACTCCGTAGGTATGCATGTAGCGTTTCATCAGTCGTGCATTCAGAGAAATAAAGGATTCGCCGTTGATGCCCTCCAGTTCCCAGTCGGCAGCTGTTGCCAGAGCGGCAGTTGTGTCATCGAGAGGCGCCTGGGTCATACGCTCGCTGCCGCAGACCATTACCGCATCGTGAAAACCTCCCCCAACTGCCATCACTCCCCAGCGTGTTGCTGCAGCACCTGAACCACAGGCAGCCTCAACGGTTGCAGCCTCAACGCCTCTCATACCGACCACATCGGCATGCAAAGCTCCCAACTGTTGCTGATGGGTTAATCTGCCGGCCGTCATATTGGCGGTTACCAGCATTCCAATTTGTTTCCAGTCGATACCAGCGTGTGCGACAGCCTTTTCCATGGCCTCGGCAGCCATATAACGACCGCGAATACCGGCATTTTTGGACATTTTAGTCTGGCCAATGCCTATAAGATATACGTTTCTCATAACGACTCCGTTAGAAAATAAAGTATTAAACTCAAAATGTGTCTTTTATATCTTCGACAGTTGAGTTTGCAGTCTTCCGCGCGGGGCTCATCACGAGTTCAATCGTATCTTCTGGTGCAACCACCGCCGGATCCAGCCACATGACAACATAGCCCCCGACAGCCCCGGCACCAAATCCGGGAGCGAAAATCAGTGACCGCTTGGTGACGGCCTTGTCATAGACTGCGTCTGCCATAGCGATAGGAATGCTCGCTGCGGAAGCGTTGCCGACTTCGGTTATGTTGAAATAAATATCCTCAGCCTTGATACCCTGAGGTACGGCAATGTCGATGATCATGGTCTTGTTGGCCTGATGGGGTACGATTACGTCGATGTCGTCGATGAGCGCTTTGCCACCTTTGACACTCTTGAGCTCGGTTAGCTCGCTCATCATCTGGTCAAGGTAGCGTTTGACCAGATCCTTGACCTCAGGTCCATACACGGTAATGTCGTTGTCGTAGTCATGGTTCGGCCAGATGATGGAGTTTACCTGGCTGAAAGGACCGCTGGCATAGGTCTGAACAACTTCGACATCGCGTTCACCGTCGGTCGGTGCGATTACCATGGCGGCTGCTCCGTCGCCAAAGATCATGCGCGAAGGCCGCGCATTACCGATCTTGTCCGAGAACTTCTCGGCCATTACCAGCAGAACCGGACGATTAACCTCGCGCATCAGGCGGACCGCTTCGGCCATACCATAGGGGAAACCGGCACAGGCGGCAATGATGTCGGCAGAACAATGGGTCTGCATGATGCCCAGCTGTCCCGAGAGCCAGGTAGCGGTCGAGGGAATCAATCTGCTTGAGGTGCAGGTACAGAAAAGTACCGCACCGATTTCCCCCGGTGTTCGACCGGAATGCTTCATTGCAGCCTGAGCAGCCTCGAGGGCGATATTCTCCAGAGGTTCGGCCGTATAGCGACGACGCTCGATACCGGTTTTCTCCGCAATTTCATCCGCACCCATCGGAGACCACGATGGAGGAGAATTCCGGACGACATCATCATTGTTACAAATGACCTCACCCTTGCGGATCGCAAGCGCCTCGATCTTCGGTCGAACAGGAGTATCCGTGGCAAGCACCAACGGCAGGAGCGGTGTCACGGGTGCACATGAAGGAGCTGCCTTCGGTGATTTCGGAGTGGGCATGGTGCCGCTCTTCGCGCGGTTTATAAAATCAAGCACGTCACGGTTTTTGGGATAAAACAGTACGACGACGTCGTCATCCTCCATGTCGTCGAATGTTTTCAGTTTGGCCCGGCTTCTATCCCAAGGGTGCTGGTTGTGGAGCACCATCGCCCAGCGCCGGAGCGCTTCAAGCTCCGGTTGATCTTCAGAGGCGTCGAGGATTTCTTCGTCGCTGTAATGCAGGAAGTCAGGATCAAATTTTCCGATGGTGGTTGTCATGGCATCAGGAGTAGCGAGCGCTTCAGCAATTGTGGCCTTGATTGGCGGCAGTTCCTGTGCGCGATAGAGCTTGTTTGAGAAGACATCAAAGAGCATATCGAACAGCTCATCTTCTGAAGTCTGACTCCACTTCGCATCAAGGTTGTCGTAGGCATCACGAACAACAGCTGCCTTTGCTTTGCCATCCGTCCATGGCTGCAAGAGTGCCACGAAGATATCTTCGCGGTTGCGCGGGACATCTCGCCAGCGCGTCGGACGTTTGTCGTACATAGTCAATGCATAGCGATTTGCCCAGAAAAGGTTGAGGCTGATGTCCCGCAACAGATCATAACGAGTTGCGTAGGAACCTGCGGTAGCCCGCTTGGCGATTTCGGTACCTGTCGGGGCTTTTCCTTCAAAGTCCCGTCGAACGATTGCCTGTAAGTGATCAAGGTTATTGATGATCGTGAAGTCGATATCAATAAAAATACTGCAGGGAAGCACCAGTTTTCCATGTTTGTTCAGTCTGAACGGTTTCATACGTAATCCTCCTTGTTGAGCGATAAATAGTATATATGCATAGTATGAGTGACGTGACATTGGCCGGGATTGGTTGTCCCGGAGGTAAACTTTGCTCTTGCCTTTATCAGGCCGCTTCTTTGACGACGAACAGCAGATCCCCCTTATTAACAGCCTGGCCCGGGGTTGGGATGATACGCACTATTTCATAGGTTTTGTCTGCATCGTAGAAAATACCGCCCGGATTACAGGTATTAAGTGATACCGGCGCGAATAGCTTCATTGCCTCAAGCAGGCCGATTGTATCTCTGAGCTTAACCTCCTTGCCAACCGGTGCAAAAGGCGGTTCGCTGGGTGAGGAAGCATCGTAGAAAACACCGGTTGAGGGGGAGAGAACTTTAAGTTCATTGCTCCCTTCGATCTCAACAGCCGAGCGGTCCAGCACAACCTGATCAGAACCGGAAGCCACTTCAGCTTCGGCAATCATCTCGTCAACGTTGATACGTTCGAGGAAACCGGGCAGATATTGGGTATTGTAGATTCCCTTGCGGAATGTTTCATCTTTCAGAACACGTTTGAGCAGCGGAATGTTGGTATGAACCCCTTGTATTACGGTACCTTCCAAGGCGGCCAGCAGTTTGTCAGCGGCATCGTTCCGGTCTTTGCCGGTGACGATGACCTGTGCCATCAGTGAGTCGTAGTAGGGGGTCATCGGCTTGCCAGCCTCAATCATCTTTATGACCTTAATGTGGTCTGCCTGCGGAATGCTGAAAGCGGTGATATTGCCGGGGGTCGGAATGAAGGTGATGTTGCCACCTTCGACTGCGGTGCGCTCTGCAGTAATACGGGCTTCAATGGCGTAGCCCTTCGGTTTGTAGACTATATCCGCAATCGATCCGCCACCGGCAATCTTGAACTGGTTGGCAACGATATCAACACCGGTTACCTGTTCCGTTACCGGATGTTCGACCTGCAGACGGGTATTCATTTCCATGAAATAGATGGCCATTTCGTCCAGATTGAAGATGAACTCAACGGTGCCTGCGCCGATATAGTCTACCTGATTCGCGATTAACTCTGCATATTTGAGGACATCCTGCTCGAGATTTTTCGGCAGCATGGTCGAACCGGATTCTTCAAATATTTTCTGGTTGTTACGCTGTACGGAACAGTCACGCAGGCCGAGAATTCGGCAGTTGCCATGGGCATCGCGCAGAATCTGAACCTCGATATGACGCAGGTTGGTGACATATTTTTCCAGGTAAATATCACCTGAGCCAAAAGCGGCCCTGGCCTCTGAAGAGATTGTGAAGAAAAATTCGCGGAAATCTTCCGGTTTTTCGACAACCTTGATACCCTTGCCGCCGCCGCCATGCACGGCTTTGAGCAGAACAGGATAGCCGATGGTCTCAGCGACTTCCATGCCGGTTTCGACGCTGCCGATGATGCCGTGACTGCCGGGAACGACAGGAACACCCGCTTTGGTAGCGGTGTCGATGGCATTGGTTTTGTTGCCCATTAACTCCATACTGGAGAACCAGGGACCGACAAAGTTGATCCCACGATTACGACACATCAGGGCGAAATCTGCATTTTCTGACAGGAAGCCGATGCCGGGATGCAGCGAATCTACGTTTTGCTGCTCGGCAATCCGCAGGACTGATTTGGCATTCAGGTATGACTCGTCAGGGGTATTGCCGCCGATGCAGACCAGTGTATCCTTCTCGGTAAGCTGACCGGCAACAGCCGAATCCATATCGGCATCCGACTGCACCAGGACGACCTCAATGCCTTCGCGCTGTGCGACAAGAATTAGTTTGGCCGCTGTACAGCCACGCGCATGGATCAGGGTGCGCTTGACCGGCTTGAGCAGCGATCGCTCGTCTACCAGAGTGTTGTTTTCGGCTGAGACGGCATCAATATCGGGGCGATAAAGTCCTTTGAATACACGGTGACAGACATCCATAACGCTCTCGACCGGTGTCGGTATGGCAGGATCGATGGCGCGCAGCTGCTTGTCGAGATCGTGGTTGAAAGGATGTTTGACCAGACCCTGCATTGAGCCGGGAGTACAGCTCAAGTAGTTTGATAGAGTTACCGTCGAAGGGAGATAGGAAGGTACGACGATTTGTCCGGCAAACGGCATGCCGCAACCAGAGAAATAATAGGTCTGCGCCAGCGGGTGCGTCACAAAAGAGGCCTGTGCGCCACCGGTGCAGTCGCCGAAGCCGAAGCAGATGATCGGAAGCTCATTATCACGGATAAAGCGCGTGATACGGTCATTTACTATCGACATTGAGAAGAGTGAGCCGGCCCCTTCCTTGGTATTCATTCCGCCTGAAGAGACAAAGGCAATCACGGGAAGTTTACGGCGCGCACACTGCAGCAGCAGATTGCAGAACTTCTCGGCAGAGGGCATATCAAAGGCACCAGCCTGGAAATCGAGATTGGAGATCAGAACACCAACTCTGGTAGCTGGATGATCGCCATCTTTTTTAAGCTTGGCAAGACCGGTCAGAACGCCGCATGGCTTGATACCCTTATCAAGAGCCTTCTCAATCGAGAGACGGAAGCCGGGGAAATTGGCCGGATCGGATGTCATCAAGTCGGCGTCGAGCTCTTTGAAATCGGTAAAAAACTCCGCCACAATCGATTCGAAACGGCAGTTTTTAGCGCGCTTGTCCTGCAGCAGTACATCCTGGATTAAAAGGTCGTTGTAGGCGGTTGTCAGGCGGTTCCAGAAATCTTTCATGCCGATGTCGCGCAGATTGATACGGCCGTCATATGAACGCCCCTCGCGTTCGGACTCAACATACTCCAACAGCAGTTTCTCAAACAGGAAGGTAACAATAGCAAAGAGCGGTTCCGATATGCGGGGATACTGAATCTTTTTCCATTCCTGTACCGGTCGGATGAAGTCTTTCATCTGCGGGTGCTGCAACAGGGTGTTGAGCCAGCTGTAGAAGTTGTCTTCAAGTTGGCTGGAGTCAACAGAACCCTCGCCAAACATGGCTTTGAGTTTGGCTGATGCGGCATGAATCGACGATTCCAGGAGTGCCCGGAATGACTTTTTGGAAAAGGTATTAGTGTCCTTGGCTTCAGCGGCAATCGGGCGCAGATCGGTAATGATCTGATCATAGACCAGGTCAAAGATGATGCAGTTCTGACACTCACGAATCATCCCTTCACGGAAGTCAGAGAGGGTAATGACATCGAGTACGGTCATTTCTGCTGCGTTTGTGGCAGCGCTGGATCCTGCTGTTGATCCGAGATATTTTATCAGTGCCACAAAGTTATTCTGACTCCACGATTTCCACAGGTTGTAAAGATGAAAACCGTAGGCAAGGTAGGTGGTCTGCTGTGCTTTTTCAAACTTCTCGCTCGGATCGCCAAGAATCAGTTTGGAGAGACGGCCCCGTTCGTCACCAAGATGTTCTTTGCGGTCGAGGTAGGTTTTGTAGCTGGCAGACAGCAGATCGTCGTACCGGATATGCAACGGTTTTTCCAGCCAGCTGCTGAAGGCATTGGCCTGCTCTTCCTGAACACGTAACGACAAGTCTCCCCTGGGCGTTGCCAGGTTTGTGGACCGGCTGTAATTGGCAGAAGACGTAGATTTAATGCGTCCCCTCAGGCTGAGGTAACGCATATAGCGGTACGTGATGCCGAAGACACTGAAATATTCCGTCGGAAAATGGGTCAGCGAAAGCGCCGAAAGACTGTTGAGGGCTTTCAGTTTTTCCGACGGGTTGATGTAGCGCAACAGGTTTTCACGATAGTGCTCCATAACCCCGTCCGTCTCTTTGACAAAGGTAATGGCGCGGTTCTCGATGGCAGTTACGGCTGATACGATAGCGTTGCGCAGGTTCTCCAGCTGCGGCCCTTTTTCGCCGGGCACGTAGTCGATGATGCCGTCAACGAAATCCTGCTGATATAGTTCGTAGGCACTGACGCCGACGTATTTGGCACATTCCTGCCAGCTGAGATCCAGACTACGGGCGATTGCTGCCAGGCCTTTTGGCTGAATGGTGTTGAGAACACCGTCACGGACAGAAAGCAGAATGTTGGTGGTAGCCATCGGTATGGCACCGCCGGAATAGCCGTTGCCGAGAATAATTCCGACCGAGGGTACGTTGAGGTTCGCCATTTCGGCGATGAAGTGAGATATTGAATGGGCCTGGTTGTTGGCATTGGCGACTTCACCGGCGTCTGCACCGGGAGTGTCGATAAAGGTGATGACCGGTACGGAGTATCGTTCATATTTTCTGACAATTTCGATGGCTTTGCGATGATGCTCCGGTCCCCAGACGCCGTTGTTAGTGTTTCTGTCCTGTGCCAGCAGACAGAGACGCCGTTGGTACCCGTCAAAATCGAATTCCGCTTCAACACAGTGTAAAGGTCCCAAAGAGATTTCATTGACTATTTTAAGTTTCAGCTGCTTCAAAATAGCCTTGAAGCCGATACGGCCCTTCTGTTCTGAAGGCTCAACGGTTTCTCTGATATAGGCATCGACGTCAAGGCTTTTGAGGTACTTGGTCGTCTTTTCAATAGTACGATGATCAACCAGTCCTGCCAGAGCCAGTTCAACTTCCTGCTTCTGTCGGGCACGATTGGAGCGACTGACTCCTTTAAGGAGCGAAAAGTCGGAGGCAAGTTGTTCAGCCAGTTCAAAAAAACGATCAGTTGATGGTGCGGTTGGCATAGTAAGCCTCTTTCATTAGTTGGGATGGTGAAAACGGAAACCGTATTCACGGATTGGGTTAATTTTAGTACCAGTAAAAACACAAAGCCGACTAATTTTAGCACTACTAGAAATTATCAGCGTAGTGACTCAGACGGAAGTTTTCCTTCTAGTGTAACTTTTAAACAGGTTTTTATTGTTAATAATTCAATTATTATTTTTCGCATTGCACGTTTCATATTCCAAAACATGTCTGTTTTCAAGAAAAAAATCTATTCTGTACAACTTTTTTTCTGAAAAAGGGTTACCTGCTTATTCGAAAAGCATGCGATAAAATAACATTGTTATTGTTTATAGTACGTTATCGGTCTTGATTATAAACAGCTTTAACCAGTTTAAGCAGGGCATAAATTATGTGCAATCAAGCGTGATTCAAATAAAAAAGCCCCCAATTTTCACAGGGAAAATTGGGGGCTTTTTTATAGTAAAAGGAAGTGGAGTAAGTTTATATGCGCAAACCGCCGTCAATACCGATGGTTCGGCCCGTGAAATAATCGTTTTCAATGATATAGCGTGCCGTATGGGCTATTTCATGCGGTTCAGCCAAGCGTCCCATCGGAACCTGCGTCTTGATTTTTTCAAGTACTTCGGCCCGGATCTGCTGTACCATTTCGGTATTGACATATCCAGGGGCTACTGCACCTACGCGAATACCGTAGCGCATCAACTCCTTGGCCCATGTTGTTGTCAGGGCACTGACACCCGCTTTGGCAGCTGAGTAGTTGCTCTGACCCATGTTACCGTCACGGCAGACGCTGCTGATGTTTACAATTACGCCAGGATTTTTTGTTTGGACCATACGTGCTGCCGCTTCCCGCCCGCACAAAAATACTCCCGTGAGGTTAACGTCGATAACTTGCTGCCAATCGCTGGTCTTCATTTTCTGAATCTCACCATCCCTGCTCTTTACCAGCAGAGAATCGCGTGTAATTCCGGCATTGTTGATGAGGCCGTCAATCCTGCCAAAGTCGGCAAGAATGCTGTCAAAAAGTGCCGTAACAGCCTCGTCGGAAGTAACATTGACGGCGTATGTCTTAACTTCGGTGCCCTGTTCACCCAATATACGTGCAGCCTCTGCTAAACCTTCGGCGTTCATATCAACCAACGCCAACCTGGCACCAACTTCTGCGAGATCTTTGGCAAACGCAAAACCTAGTCCGCGAGCTCCACCGGTAACGACAAAAACTTTATCCTTAATAATCATCTGAATTCTCCTTTTTAGTATGTTGACACAAAATACCTAAAATTATCGAAGCATCAAATTCTTGCGTTGACCCATTCGGCGATCTTCGGTGCCAGAGTCTTCTGAGTTTTGCCGGAAACAAACATGCCGATATGTCCAACCGGAAAGGTTAATTCCTGCACATCATTGCTGCCGACGTGATCTCGCAACGCCCTTGATGAGCATGGGGGAACCAGTGTATCGAGCTCGGCATAAATATTGAGTACCGGCATAGTAATATTTTTCAGGTTTACGGTGCGTCCAGCCATCGTGAATTCGCCCTTTACCAGTTTGTTGCCCTGATAAAAGTCTTTCAGAAATTGACGCAGAGTTTCACCCGGTTGATCGGGGCTGTCAAAAATCCAGGCTTCCATACGTAGAAAGTCACCCAGTTTATCAGCATCAGCCATAATGCCGACCATGTTTACGTACTTGCTGACGCTCAGGGTAAACGGCTGAAGCATCATATAGGCGTTGTTCATCATGTCGCCAGGAATATTGCCGTAGGCATCAACCATCAGATCTGCATCAAACGCCGAAGCCCAAACATTCAGAAGACTTTCTTTTGTGTCGAAGTCAATGGGGGTTACCATCGGGATGAAATTTTTGACCTTCTTTGGATAGAGTGCGGCATAGACTGCGGAGAAAGTTCCACCCTGGCAGACGCCAAGAAGATTTATGGCATCAAGTGCGTGTTCGTCACGGATAAAATCAACGCAGTCATTGAGGAAGCCATCAATGTAGTCAGACATCGTCATGAAGCGATCCATGCGGTCGGCGTAGCCCCAGTCGATAATGTACACATCCTGACCGTTATCGAGCAGGTTGCGAACCATGGAGCGATTGGGCTGCAGGTCAAGCATGGTGAAGCGGTTAACCAGCGCGTACACGATCAGCATTGGCACCGGACATACTTTCCGTACACGCTGTTTATAGCGGTAGAGTTTGCGCTTGCCATCCTGATACACAAGCTCCTTCTCAGTTTGACCAACTAAAACTTCATCGATAGCAGACAGGTTTTCCGCCCCTTTTTTGAGGTTTTTGGCAAACTTGTTGAATTCTTCCAGAGATTCCTTAAATTTATTCGGCAACGTAAGCATCGTGTCCTCTCCTAAACGTTCTTAGATTTGGTTTTGGTAGTATCCTCAGCTACAGCTTTGACGGCTTTGCTGTCGATTTTCGCCTGCTTCGCCAACTCATCCGCTGCGGCTTTGGATGCTTTTGCTTTTTTTGCCTCTTCTTTTGCAGCAGCATCAGCCTCTTTCAGGGCGAGCTTTGCTTTTTTTAACTCATCTTGAGCGGCTGCTTCTGCAGCCTTCTGAGCGATTTTCGCATTCTTTGTTTCATCCTCAGCTTTGGCCAGAGCATCACGCGCGGCCTGAGCTTCTTTTTTATTATCACGCAGCTCGCGCTGAAACGTTTTCAGATCCCTTTTCATCTGTTGAATCTCGGCAATAGCAAGATCAAGATCACGTTTGAGAGCGATTGGGGTAGGTTCCAGCGCCTTTTCTGCCAGCTTATTCCACTGGATCTTCACACGATGACCAGCGTCAATAAAATCACCCTGAAGTTTTGCAAACTCCTCAGTACCCATGACCTCAAGGAAGACGGCTTCATTTTCCGTTGCCCAGAGCGCACATATGTCAGTAAATTTGTCGACCGGTTTATTTTTAAGGGCAGACTCGCTTAATTTAGCCTGAAAACGAACACCCGCCTTGCGGGAGGTAGCGTCAACAAGCTTCGCCATCTTACTGAAGGCGAGCATGTAATCTTTAGACATCACCAATGCTTTCGATATGTCATGGGCCATTTCGCGGTTGATACCCAGCTTGGGAGCCAGGATATTTTTTTCCATTTCCTTTGACCACGTTTCGAAGCTCTCGGCTAGTTTTTCTGTGCCCAGAGCGGTAGTCGTTTCAAATAATTTGCCGAAATAACTCTGATAACCGCTGGCAAGTTCACTGAAAGCGCCGCTATCCTGGCCAAGAGCGCCTTGCAGTAAGCCGAATACGCGGCTCATCTGTTCGGTGATCTTGTTGTTGCTGAAAGAAGCAAAAAACGGATTTTCTTTTTCCATTAAAGATTTAAGGAAACCAGAAGCCTGCTGCCAACCGCCGTCCATACTGAGCGGATTTTTAATGCCACCCGGCAACTCGATGTTGGAAAGCCAGTTTTTATAAAATGCCTCAAAAAAGGAGGTATTCACGAATTTTAAGAGGTCCGGTGAAATTTTATTACTCCACGCATTACTCAGCATGTCGTTCATGCGGCTGGCGAATTCCTTGAACTGCCCTTCCAAATCATTTTGAGACTTGAACCACCCCTCAAAAAAATCAGGTGCATTTTTCTTGTTACCAAGAATGTTGGCCATCCACTCCTCGCTCAAGCCTGCGTACTGTTTTGTCAATGTCTCTTGCTGCTCTTGCCAGGTTTTAAGCCAATCGGTCTGCGGTTTAAAAATGTTCTGCATATTGTCCCCTCCCCTCACTGATTAATATAATTTTGAATTCATATCACTTTGAACGCGCGCTATAAATAAAATTTAAACAAATATAGATGCCTGTTTTGTTTTATGCAAGTAAAAAAGCAGGAGTATACAAACAAATATTTAAATAATAATCGACAACAGACATCCCCCCTCACGCAAACAGGCAAATCCCTGTTAACTCTTTGCCCCCTTCAATCTATTCATTAGGTGTCCCTCAATTTCGCGATAGGCTTCAACCGGCTCAATTTTAAGCGTAACAAGCAATTCAGCCAACCGGTCTTCATCGCCATCACTGAGACTGTCCAGCATATCCAACTGTTCAAAAAGAGAAAGGCGCAGCTCTTGTTTCTGGACCCTGAAAAGCCGCATGATTCGAATAACATCCTGATACATATCAGTTTGGGAGTCAGATGTCTGATCATCAGATCCGTCATCTTCTGCGAGCGCCTGTTTCATGAGGTTTGCTTCGGTGTTCTCCATAAAGTCGACCATGGCATTGCCCCATGGTGCTGCCGGAGAGCTGAAGAAGCCGCTGGCAGAGATGAAGTTTTTCAGTGACTGGGTGGAACCGACCAGGCCAAAATCTTTGTTTGATATATTGAGTATTTCAAGCAGTTTTTCAATTTTCGCCTTTGGCACGCCGGCACGACCTGACTCGAATCGAGCCACAACCTGTACGGCACAGTTGCCTTCATAACCCAGGGCAACACCGAGCTCCTTACGGTTTATCCCCTTTTCCAGCCTACGTTTTTCAAGAAGTTTGCCAACTGATTTGCGGAAAAGATCTTTTTGCTCTTTAGTGATCATATAGTTAGGTAATCGCTTTCTCTCTGTCTGGAATGTGCAGTTCTGGGTTACTGACTGGCTGCTTGAAAGGCCGTTGAACGGCAAAATGTTTATATATATAATTACTAAAAAATGCAACGTATAAACATTTATCAAATTCCCCTTGACTTTTATTTAAATACTGTATAAATTTTGTTTATACACAAACAAAAACTGTTTAAAATAAACAGTCAAAAGGAGATTTTCACATGACAACAGCAAAATTAAACAATGAAGCCGCAGTTTTCAACAAAAATGCAATCAATATGAGTTTTGATGCTATCAGCGCTATCACTAACCAGGTAGCAGTTGCTACTGAAACTTTTCTGGATGCTGCTCCTGCTGTTCCGAGCGAACTGAAGAAAGTTGTCAGCGCGTACGTAAAGGAAAGCCAGAAAGGCCTTGTAAGCCTGAAGAAAAACGTTGAAGCCGGTCTTGACGTTGACTGGACTGCCAAGAATGCGTCAGTGAAGGCGATTGATGCGATCGAAGGCTTCTACAAGGATGCCGTCAGCCAGGTTGTAGCTATCAAAAAAGAGACCGCTGTTTTAGCTGAGTCAACCAACAAAAATCTTCCTAAAGAAGTAAAATCTATCGTTGCTTTTTGGAACGACTCAATCAACCAGGGCTTCGAATCTTTTCAGAATTTTGTAGATCAGAACTTCGCTCTGGCACGCAAAGTAACTTCAGACGTACTGGTTGTTGCCGAGCCTAAAGCTGCCAAGTAATTTCTGTTTTTCACATGTAAAAAATAAAAAGCCCTTGCCTGCGCCTCACGTTGCAGGCAAGGGCTTTTTATTTCAGCACCATTCACTTCACATTGCGAACAAGCTGACATTTAAGTAAACCTCCGAGGTTTTTAAAACCTCGGAGGTTTCGCCATATAGATCTAATCATCGGTCTGCAATCGTCTGCATGATTGTTTGTTACTTCAAATCGACCACTGGTGAGCATCCACCCAACGACATAACACCTTCCTATCCGTCGTTCTGTGCTGGACTGGAGCAGGCTTCTTCACATCAGGCTAGCTGCGCTTAAACAAAACAGGGAGACCCTTTTGGATCTCCCTGTTTTGGAGTCATTGCCATAAACTCTAAACTCAATTCTCAGTTCCTGAACAATTACACTCGCTCAATAATTACCGCAACCGCTTCGCCGCCGCCGATACAGATGGATGCCAGACCGTAGCGTAAGTTCTGACGATGGAGTTCACGCGTGAGCGTTGCAACAAGGCGTGCTCCGCTGGCTGCCAATGGATGCCCGATAGCACAAGCGCCTCCGTTGACGTTAACCTTTTCAATGGGGATATTCAAGACCTGGATAGCCTGAAGAACAACCGAGGCAAAGGCCTCGTTGATTTCAAAAAGGTCTATATCTGCCAACGTAAGACCGGCTTTGGCGCAAACCTTTTCTGAAGCGACTGCTGCAGCCTCGGCAAAATAGTCAGGGTGCAGGCTGGCAGTGGCATAAGATACAAAGCGTGCTTTAGGCGTAAGGCCGTATTTTTTGAGGCCGGCGTCGCCGGTCAATAACGCCAAAGAGGCTCCATCGTTGATGGTTGAGGCATTACCCGCCGTGATCGTGCCATCCTTGCGGAAAGCGGGACGCAGGTCGCCGAGTTTGCTGATGTCGCCGTTAAACGGCTCTTCATCTGTGGAGTAGGTAGTTACGCCGCCTTTCTTACCTCTTTTGGTTACCGTTATCGGTACAATTTCGTCGGCAAAAATATTTTCTGTAACCGCCTTCTGAGCCAACGTATATGACCGGGCAGCAAATTCATCCTGATCGTTACGGGTCAAACCCGAGCGTGTCACAGCATCTTCACTGATCTCACCCATATGGCGACCCGTGAAGGGATCCTGGAGCGCATCATAAATAAGCATGTCGAGCAGGGCGGCATGCCCCATACGATAACCGGTGCGTCCTTTTTTGAGAAGGTAGGGGGCCAGACTCATATTTTCCATACCTCCGGCGATAACTACTTCGGACTCGCCCAGCCTGAGACTGTCGCTCGCCAGCATCATGGCCTTCATGCCGCTACCGCAGACCTTGTCGATGGTCATGGCATGCGTGGAGTCGGGTAAACCGGCAGCGCACATAGCCTGTCGAGCCGGTGCCTGTCCGCAACCACCGGTCAGAACCAGCCCTATGATTACTTCTGTAACGGCTTCAGGTGGTAAGCCCGATTTTTCAAGCAGCCCCTTTATAACATCGGCTCCCAGCTTATGAGCATCCTGGTCAGACAACATGCCACCAAATGAACCAAATGGGGTCCGTAATGCTTCTACTACATATACATCGTTCATAAATTGCTCCCCTACCAGTATGTTTTGTGAGAATTAAATACAAGTAAACATTTGTATTCGTTATATAATCATCGGTAAATGCTTATTGTGTATACAAAACCTGTATGCGTTAAATTGGTAATGCCTATCTGTTTGATGTTCAAACAGTATAGATGTCGGACAAAAAAAGCAAGATATAAATATTTTTTTTATTTTTCGCTTGACTTATATTTATTTTTTGTTTAAATATTGTTTATATTATGGTTACAGCGTAAGCTGAAGCCTGGAAATTAAACCAAAAAAGGAGATAAAGACATGCCAAAACAGAACGTTGCCCAGGAAATTTTAGACTTCAACAAGAACGCAGTTAAAGAAAGCTTTGAGGCACTCAGCACGATTTCAACTCAGACTGCCAAGACTGCCAATCAGATTCTCGAAGCAACTCCGAACGTTCCTGAAGAAGGAAAGAAGGCCGTTGACGTTTTCTTCAAAGAAAACCAGAAAGGTCTGACCAACCAGAGAAAGTTTGTAGAAAACGGCCTTGAAATCGATTGGACCAGCCCAAATGCACCGGTTAAGGGCCTGGAAGCAATTGAAAACCTCTACAACAGCGCTTTCACACAGGTTGATGCTTTGCAGAAAGAGAGCAAAGAACTGCTCAAAAAAGCTACCGAGCAGCTCCCTAAAGAAGCAAAACCGGTTGTGGATTTCTGGACAGAAACACTCAACAGCAACTATCAGACATTCCAGAGCTTTGTGACTAAAAATTTCGAACTGGCCAAGAAAGTAATTGGCGATCTGGCAGCTGAAGCTCCGAAGGCAGAAGCAACAAAAGCTGAAAAAGCCGCAAAATAAGTTACATTAATTATCTGATAGTTGAAATACTACGGCAGTGCTGCACTCTTAAATTGGTCTTTGCCAACAATAAGAGCCAGCCTGCCGTTTGTCGTATGCAGATTTTATAAAATTGTTTTGATCTTTGGAAGTTGATGCTTTACTAGTTACAACTGAATTGATATATAGGTACAACACTGTATTTTCAAAGGAGCAAAATCATGAAGACCGTCAAAAGCATTCTGCTGATCAAAGATCAGGATCTATTATCAATAACTCCCGCCGCCACGGTGCTTGAGGCTATCAGGCTTATGTCCGAAAAGAACGTCGGAGCTCTTCCGGTTATGGAAGGCGATAAACTGGTCGGCATAATCTCGGAGCGCGATTATGCCCGTAAGGTTATCCTGAAAGGGAGGTCGTCTGATGGGACGCTGGTCAAGGACATAATGACAGAAACCGTTTTGACCGTGAGTCCGGAAAACACCTATGATGAGTGTATGACTCTCATGACGGAAAAATGCCTGCGGCACCTGCCCGTCGTCAGCGATAATTGTGTCGTCGGAATGATATCAATCGCCGACGTCGTTAGAGCAATCATTTCAGAGCAGAATCGTACGATAAACACCCTTGAAACGGTAGTCAGTGACCTTCAGTCTGACAGAAACCTGAGGAATCTGCTTTTCCGGGAACTGGACAAAGTTTGACAGACATGTCATGTGCTGTTTCGTAGTTTCTGACGCCCTGCATGGTCTTCACATGCGGGGCGCTTTTGCGTCCGGTTTTTCTTTTTTGATTCAGCAGACGGTGACTACATCATGAAAAGAAGATGTTGCGAATCTCCGCCGGGGCAACTACTTCAGGGCATTCGAGAATTCAACCGTGGTGACTGGCTGAAATCTCACGAAACAGTTGAGGAGCTCTGGATTGGTGAAGATGGCGAAGTACGGGCACTGTATCAGGGCATTATCCAGATTGCCGTAGCGCTGCATCACTGGAGAAACGGGAATTTTGGAGGAGCCGTCAGTCTGCTGAAGGGGGGTGTCGGTTATTTACGCCTAGTGGCTGATGAGTGCCAGTGGATTGATGTGGCTGGCCTGATTGTCGATGCAGAGCGTACGCGTGCAGCTTTGGAAGAACTGGGAGAAGACCGTATGAAGTCGTTGGCCACTTCCTTGGTACCCCGTATAAAAACAGTTTCTGCAGATAACGTATGAGTGTGCAGGTAAAACATGGATAAATTAAAACTCTTGCGAATGATTAGAGAGCAACTCAGTCACGGAGCGACCGTACAGTTCAATGCCGCTAAAACGGCCCACAAAGCTTCTACCGATCAGGAAAATATCCCCGATAACAAGTACGAGACTCTGGCTCTGGAAGCATCGTATCTTGCCCAGGGTCAGGCCAACCGGGCCCAGGAGATCAGGCGGGCGCTCGAAAGCTACGCACAGTTGGAACTTCGCATATTTAAAAGTGACAGCACTATCGCCCTGACGGCACTGGTAACGTTGTCAGCCGATGATGGCGCAACGAGAACACTCTTTATCGGCCCTCGGGAAGGGGGCATGAAAGTAATGTATCAGCAGACAGAAATCGTTGTCATCACACCCGCCTCACCTTTGGGACGTGATCTGATCGGCAAAGAGTGTGGTGACTACGTCAAAATCGGCATTGGCAGCGGCAGCAAAGAATTTGAAATCGTCGACGTCTGCTAACTCGCTCCCCGTTCAACCTCACCTCATTTTTTCTCATCAGCTTCCGCCTCCTTGATCGATAATGCAATCCGCTTTCGCTGAGCATCGGCTGAGAGGACCTTGACTTTGACCAGTTGCCCGGCCTTGACCACTGCTCCAGGGTCCTTAACATAACGATTAGCCAGATGACTGATATGCACCAGGCCGTCCTGGTGGACACCAATGTCGACAAACGCGCCGAAAGCGGTAACGTTGGTCACAATCCCCGGCAAAATCATACCGGCCTTTAGATCGCTGATCTCGCGGATATCGTCGCGGAATGATGCCGTTTGAAACTGGCTGCGTGGGTCGCGCCCCGGTTTCTTCAGCTCGGCAATGATATCTTTCAGCGTCGGGAGTCCGACACTCTCCGAAACGTAGCGTTTCAGGTCAATGCGCTCGACCAGCGCAGGGTCTGCGATAAGCTGTACCAAGGATGTATTCAGGTCGGTAGCAATCGCCTCTACCAAACGGTAGCGTTCAGGATGAACTGACGTATTGTCCAGCGGATGTGATCCGCTGCGAATTCGTAAGAAACCGGCTGCCTGTTCAAAGGCCTTGGCGCCGAAGCGCGGCACTTTGAGCAAGCCCGTACGGCAGGAGAAAGTGCCGTTTTCATCGCGGAAACGGGTAATGGCTCTGGCCAATGCCGGTCCAACTCCGGAAACGTACGCCAATAGAGCGTACGATGCGGTGTTCAGGTCAACACCAACATAATTGACGCACGACTCAACCACACCATCAAGCGATTTTTTCAGTATGTTCTGGTTGACATCGTGCTGATACTGACCGACGCCGATACTTTTGGGATCGACTTTAACCAGCTCACCCAGCGGATCTTGTAGTCTGCGTGAAATAGATATTGCACCGCGTACAGTGAGATCGAGTTCAGGAAACTCTTCGCGGGCACTATCCGAAGCTGAATAAATACTGGCGCCGGACTCACTGACAGATACGACCGGCACCTGCCGGCCGGACTCGACGAGAGTCTCTTTGGCAAAAATCTCCATCTCCCGGCCGGCAGTACCGTTACCGACGGCAATCATTTCGATGGCGTGGTTTTCGACCATGCGCAGCAGGTCCTGCCGTGCCTGTGGCAGACGCCCTTCGCCGATGTGGGGGTAAATCGTCACGTGCTCCAGAAATCGCCCGGTTGCATCGACTGCAGCCAGTTTGGATCCGGTTCGAAAACCGGGATCGATTCCCAGTACCCGCTTACCGCCGGCTGGCGGAGCCAGCAACAGGTCGTGCAGGTTACGGGCAAAAACCGATATGGCCGCTTCGTCAGCACGTTCTTTACTTTCCAGCCGGAGTTCGACTTCGATAGAGGGAGCAATCAGCCGTTTGTAGGCGTCTTCAGCCACCCGCTCAAGTAACGGGCTGAAGATACTCTTCCGCATGACCAGACGAGCCTTCAACCCCGTCAGGATCTGATCTACCGGAGCAGCGATCGTAAGATAGAGAACCTCCTCCTTTTCACCTCGCCGCATGGCCAGTAGACGATGTGAAGGAACAGACTTAAGAGGTTCCTGTAAATCGTAGTACATCTCGAACTTGGTCACCTGTTCTTTGTAGTCAGCCGCGACTCGCGAGCAGATGACACCTTGATCCCTGGTTAATCGCCGTACCATGGCACGGGCATCGGCATTATCGGAAAGGCGCTCGGCCAGGATATGACCGGCCCCCTCAAGAGCGGCGGCGGCATCCGGAACCTCTTTATCCGGGTTGACAAACGGCTGCGCGGCAGCCTCAACGCTTCCGGTTATCAATTCCTGGGCAGCAATTATATCTGCCAGCGGCTCTAGACCACGTTCCCGCGCGATAGTTGCTTTCGTGCGACGCTTGGGCTTATAGGGCAGGTACAGATCTTCGATTTCGGTTTTCTGGCGTGAGACAGTGATCCGCTCACGAAGTTCTGGAGTCAGTTTGCCCTGTTCTTCGATTGATTTGAGAACGGTGCCTTTACGCTCCTCCAGTTCGCAGAAGTAGGCAAATTGTTCTTCAATCGTGCGGATTTGAACTTCATCAAGTTCACCGGTCCACTCTTTGCGGTAGCGGGCGATAAACGGTACCGTAGCGCCTTCCAGAAGCAGTTCAACGGTATGTTCAACCTGAAATGGTTTGAGGGCGGTTACATCGACTATGTACGGTATCAGGGTGTTGATCTGTGCTTCTGTCAGTTTCATTACAGCTCCAATTATATAAATAATCACATTAACATAGTTTCCTACTTTACATTTTTCAGCACTATACGGTATAAAAGCATTTTTCAGGGGTGATATGGCTTCCGCAGTTATTCAATTCATAGGTCATGCGACCATCACTACAGTTCGAGAATTGGGACGCGTTGGCTGGTTCCTGCTCTACTCGCTGTACATGATTTTCAGGCGGCCCGGTAGTCCGCTCCAGATACTCAAACAGCTGCGCTTCATCGGGACTAAGTCACTGTTCGTCATTGTGCTGACAGCGAGTTTTACCGGCATGGTCCTTGGCCTTCAGGGTTATTACACGCTGGCTAAATTCGGTTCCGAAGGAATGCTGGGGACTGCCGTGGCTCTCTCGCTGATTCGTGAGTTAGGGCCGGTTTTAGCGGCACTGATGGTGACCGGTCGTGCAGGCAGCGCCATAACCGCCGAAATAGGCATCATGAGGATCACCGAGCAGATCGATGCGCTGGAGACAATGGCTCTGGACCCCTTCAAATACCTGGTTACCCCCAAGTTTATCGCGGCAATTGTTTCACTGCCGCTCTTGTGTGCCATTTTTGATGTAGTTGGTATTTACGGCGGATGGCTGGTCGGTGTCAAGCTTCTGGGTGTCAATCCGGGTGCCTATTTTTATGAGATGGAAAAATCAGTTGTCTGGCGTGATGTTTACTCAGGCTTTGCCAAGTCCATATCTTTTGGCGTAATCATCGCCTGGATCGGCTGCTACAAAGGTTACTTCGCTGGACATGGCGCCGAAGGCGTCTCGAAAGCTACGACCGAATCGGTGGTACTGACATCCGTCATTATTCTTGTCTGGGACTATTTTTTGACTTCGGTGCTGCTGTGACATGATCCGCCTGCGAAATGTATATAAGTCATTTGGAACTCAGACCGTTCTTGACGGATTGGACCTCGATATCCCTGCCGGCAAGATCACCGCCATCATCGGCCCCAGTGGCGAAGGCAAGAGCGTTCTTCTGAAGCATCTGATCGGCCTGCTACAGCCTGACAGCGGGCAGGTCGAGGTCGAGGGTGAGAACATTGTCGGCATCCGCCGCTCTGCGTTGAACTGCATTCGCGAAAAATTCGGTATGCTGTTTCAGAACGTGGCACTCTTTGACTCGATGACCTGTTTTGAAA
>Ga0194037_1000528_pt1 | contig 29615 bp, 31 predicted proteins | sample JunL306m_MetaG_FD_148653 | JGI IMG/M metagenome (GOLD analysis project Ga0194037, IMG submission 148653) | Anoxic zone freshwater microbial communities from boreal shield lake in IISD Experimental Lakes Area, Ontario, Canada - Jun2016-L304-6m | ecosystem: Environmental > Aquatic > Freshwater >...
AGACCGTAAATCAAGACCGTAAATCAACAACCAAAGAGGAGAAAAAATATGCGTAAGGAATGTGACTTCAGCAAGGCAAAAAGGGCAAATGAGGTGCCGCACCTCGTCAGGCTTCAGGCTGAAACGACAGCCGGTAAAGTTCGCATTACCACCTATCTTGATGCAGACATCCTGGAATGGCTGAAATCCCGAGGTGAAGCGGAACATAAGGGTTATCAGACCATACTCAACGATGTTCTCCGCCGTCAGATCGGCGAGGAAAAACCGATTGCCGAGATTCTTCGTCAGGTTATCCGGGAAGAACTGAAACTGGCTGCTTGATAATTATTTGTTGTCATTACTTTTCAGCAATGGCCGCGGGTAAGAAACAGAGCCGTCACTAATAGAAATTTCAATCTTGCCAAGTTGTTGGCGTAGATATACAGTAAGGCCATGAACAACAGTGATTTATACATAGCCCGTGCCTTCAAGCAACTTGTCGAACGACGCTTAACGCCCCTTGATGTACGGGTATTTGGCTCCCGCGCCCGTGGTGACGCTTCTGCTGATTCAGATCTTGATGTATTTGTAGTTGTCGAGCACGCAACCAATGATATAGAAAAGTATGTCAGCGACTGCGCCTGGGAAGCGGGCTTTGATCAGGATGTGGTTGTTGTTCCGGTTGTCGTCAGCCAAGATAAGATCAAGGGAACGCTTAAGGAATCCGTGTTCATAATCAACGTGTTCCGTGAAGGCATAGTCGTATGACAGCGAATCGAAAAGCCCTCATCGAATATCGGCTTTTGCAAGCCAGGGATTCCATCAGGGAAGCCGATATCCTGCTCCAAGCAGGCATGAGCCTGCGCTCGGTTATGAACCGGCTCTATTATGCGATGTTTTACGCTGTTCTTGCTCTATTGCAGGAAAAGGAGATGGGAACCTCGAAGCATTCCGGGGCAATTGCCCTTTTCGACAGGGAATATGTCAAGACAGGCACCTTCTCCAAGGAGATGTCGAAGGTTCTTCATCGTGCTTTTGCACTGCGTCAAAAGGGTGATTACATGGAGGATACAGAGGTGACGAGCAGGGATATCGAGGAGATCAGGCCGATAGCGGAAGATTTTGTGGCAGACGTTGAAAAGCACCTGATTCCGGCCGTCAATACCTCCTATGCTTCAAAACCCTCCACCTCTCGATCCCAGAAACCAGGCTCATCGTGATGGGCATTTTTCATGGCACGCTCAAGTGGCAGAATATAAAAATGAATACTCTCATCACGCATAGTTCCATCCGGGTTTTCAAGGTAATCTCGGAGATGTTGATATTGTGGATCGCTCTCATCGAATGGGATGTCGATGTAGATATCTCCAAGATAGCAGGAATACCAGCTACTGGCTTCGGGTGCGCAATTCTGAAAAGGTATATTATTCTTTTTGAGCCATGAAATTACCTTCTTTCGCCGTTTGTCTTTATCGTAATCATACTCAAATAATGCTTTACCAAAGTTTTCTGGACGAAATTGCAAAAACAGCACGTCACGTTGCTTTTTTCTGGCAATTGCATCGATATATTCAATTATCCTCGGCATGGTGTTTCCCTTCAGACCGGAGTGCTATAATACGTCATTGTAGCTGTTCCAGGACGCTTTTAGCTTCCCACAACCATATACCCGCACCGGATTACCCCTGACCAGCTCATTATGGCTGTCCCACCTTGTTTTTTGGGCTTTTGCCAGTTGCTGCTGCTCATGTCGTGCGATAAGAATGGCAAGCCGTTCCAGCGCCCTTTTACGGTTTGCTGTTTGAGAGCGCTCGTCACGGGAAACCGTGGTCAGTCCTGTTGGAATGTGGACTACCCGCACGGCGGATTCGGTGGTGTTGACGTGCTGACCGCCGGGGCCGGATGCTTTCAAGGTTTCCATCCGTACATCCTGCTCTCTAAACCTGGAAGTCACTGGTATGGTGACCTGATTGACGCCGACGAACCAGTTCTTGCGTTTGTGGCCTGGTCGAAACGGAGAGTTGGCTATCCATTGGACTGTTCCTGTCCACGAGGCGGCAAATGCAGTGCATCCCTCGCCGTCAACGTGTATAAGCGCCGAGAGCAGTGTTCCCTTTTCCGGGCCTGGTTCTTCTTCAATGACTGCGGCAACAAGTCCCTGCCGGGCGGCATCGGCTACCAGCTCTTCCGCCAAACGGGCTACCACCCAGCAGCACTCAACCGGCCCCCGAGCTGATGTGATCTGAAGGAGGACTTGCATTATTTCTCCCGTACCTTGTACGTCAGTATCGGCGCAAATGTCGCCACTACCTTGATCAACCCGAATCCAACCATATCGGCAATCACCGAATCAATATCCTTGTAGGCCTGCGGCGCTTCCTCATACAGCAGGTCTTTATCCTCGCAAATGATGTAGCCGCCGAGCTTTGTTTTGCGTAGCGATTCTGCCGAATAACGTCCACGCAGTTTTCCTTCACATTCGTTGCGTCCCCATTTTCGTCCGGCACCGTGGGCGACTGACCAGAGATTTTGTGATTGGTCTCCGGTGGGCATGACAAGGTAGCTCAGTGTTCCCCGAGAGCCTGGTATTATTACCGCTCCCTGGTCGGATGGCGCTGCTCCTTTGCGATGGAGAAAACAGGGAGTTCCATCCAGATTCACAAGCGTTACCGAATTATGTGTTACGTCGATAATGCGTCGATAATAGCTGGTAAGCTGTTCCAGGAAACGACAGGCAATCAGCTCCCGGTTGGCGGTTGCCCAGGCAATGGCGTTATTGTGCCGAAGAAGGTAGGCGTTAGCCTCTTCACTATCTTTGTCTAATCCTGCGTCTTTGAAGCGGTCGGTGTGACTCCGTAGAAGCGACTGCCCAAGTCCACGGGAACCTGAGTGGACCAGCATTGCCAGAAGAGTTTCGTCAATCCCGAGTGACTCCAGTGCTATGTCGTCTTCCACATTCTGTACCCGCAGCAGTTCGGCAAAGTGATTGCCCATGCCGATAGTTCCGACGGAAGTGGCGAAATTATTCAGTTGCACGCCTCGCTCGGTCAGCCATGATTCGGTATCACCATCCCAGGCTTCTTCCAGTCCGCAGAGTTTCTTTGCCCACTTCTCAGGTTTGGCCTTGTCTGCTCGTAATTCAGTAGCGAAAAGCGCCATGCCGCACCCCACATCAGAACCGACAAGATAGGGATACAATATTTCTTCCGACAACATTGCGGCTCCGACAGGCCCACCTTTGCCGGGATGCAGATCAGGAAACCCGGCCACCCTCACCATACCGGGAAGTTCAGCGGCACGTTCAAGCTGCCGCAGGGATTCGCCTTCGATCCAGGATGATGGGGAGGCAAAGAGGGTTGTTTTTGATTGCACAGATTGCATACCGTTTTTCCCTGTCGCATTCACTACTTCATCAGACATTCGTTCAGCTCTTCCCAGTCGTCTTTTGTCGGTGCGTTCGGTTCTCTGGCCAGAGCAGCTTCCAGCATCTCCACAAAATCGCAATATTCATCGGCGGTAAAGGGAATCTCGTTATCTAACCAGTCCCATACCTGCTCAAGTCCACCAAACCTGCCACGGTAGATTATCAGGGCTTGTTCAAGAAAATCTTCCATGGTCATGCCTTTGAAATGCTGCTCCCGCACGATCGGTATGACTTGATCCTCGTAAATTGAATCGATCAGATCCGGTTCGTCAGTCAAAAGTCGTTCCAGATAGTTGTAGACGAACTTGTGCGACTTACCCCGACCGCTTTCGATTCTGCGAGAAAATATTCGAACACATTTACTGACCATCCGACTCACCCGTTTACTCTCTTTACAATCAGGCACAGCTACGTCCCACGTCATCCAATCCTTTTGGGTTGCAATCGGTACGTCATAATGTTTGCAGACCCTGATGGTGTGGCCGGTTCCACCACCATCAGGATTGTTCGCATTGACGTAAAAGATCCCAAAGGTCGCGGGAGGAAATCTCACGTCATTACCGACAATCTTCAACGTGTCGCGTATCAGATAGGCGGCAATATTCGTCAGTTTACGTGATGAATGCCTGCTTTTCATCATGGAAGCATATTCCGGGCTGGCCGCCACAGTTGCACCTGCAAGCTGGTTTATCGTTTCAGCGGACAGTTCATCAAGTGAGAGAGCGCAGACGGTTGGTGAGCGGAACTTTTTACGGTTTCCTTTTGACGGCAGGATGTATTGCAGTCTTTTCGGGTCTACTGAGAGAACTCCGGCAGCAAAAGCGTCATCGGCTCCGGCAGCGTTACCGGAACGAAAAACGGCATGAGGCAAAGCAAGCGCCAGTTTTCCGGCGAAGGCGGTCAACAGCGAGATATCCTGTTCCGCTAGGCTGCGCGTGCCTTCCAGAAGGATAACAGGCGCTTTTTGAGCGCTGATGATTGATGTGAATTCATTCCAGTCCATATATTCAGCCTCTCATGGAAGTTTAATTCTGTCAATTTTTCGGGGGTATTTTTTTTGTGGGTACTTATTTTCCGAATATCATACAACGATGATATTTTGACTTTATCAGGCAAGTGTGCATTTTTAGGCTGGATTATGACGGGAGAATCGGACCTTACAGAGATAAGCAAAAACTTATCATTAACTTAGAGATGTAGAATATTTTTAATTTTTTGCCAAAGTGGAACATTCGTAAATGACTTACTCAATTTAATTACACTTTGCATTTCATTTGAATCCATAGTTACTCTAATAATATTGTAATCAATATTATGTTCATTCAAGCGCAATTTTATTTCCTCTTTCAAAAAATGTTCTGCATCATTTATGTTCAAAACTTCTAAAAAACCTATCGGAGTCCCATATTCACTTATCGCTCCGGCGATATAACTTCCATCCATATTATCTTTTATGGAAGTGTAAATTTTAATTATCATAAATTTATTCCAATCCATACATCCAGCCTCTCACGGAAGTTATCCTTGGGGCACCTCAATAGGCCGTTCTCGGTGAACCAAAATCCAATCACCATTTTCGGCAAGTGCTTCCTTTCCGACCGCCAGGATAATTGACTGCTGGCGGCTTTCGTCATCTGAGGCCTTGTCCAGTAGGTGCAGGCTCTTTTTAAAAATACCGTACATACGTGTATACTGTTTGGCTTGATCGTCAAACAGCATCCGATAGGCGTAATAGTTAATAGAACCGGCAACTACAAAAAACAATGGTGTGATAACCATCATCCATGGGTCCAGTGATTCGCCACCCAGCTTCAACCCGTGGACTAAGAGCATGGCAGGGGTCATTACAAAAAGTCCTAACCGGAAAAGAAATGTGGCGACGGCGTCCAGTTGTTTGGCAGTTTGATTGTGCGCCTGCGCTTTTATACCGAAATATTTCATCTGATCTTTAAGCCAGTGAGTCTTTACCGCCAACATGGATCTATCCGTGGTTTTTTCGTCGCAACCCTTAAAAGCGAGCAGGTTCCATATCCTGATAGCGTAGCGAATCCAATCCAGCTCCGACTGCTGTTTACTCAAATAAAATGAGGCGGGTGTTTCCTTTATCCCGGCCAATCGCCAAAAGAGTGAAACCCGCATTCCCTCCGCCAATGCCCGGTAATCCAGAAATTTTGCATGAACGCCCTGCCGTTGCATAAGAATATAAATACCGTAGGCCAGAGCGATGGTTACCAGATAGCCTGAAATGGCAAACGTGGCTATGGTGACGTTGGAATAGACTCCAAGGAAAAAAACAACGAAGGGTATCAAGCAAGGTAGTAGAAACAGTATATCTTGAGTGAGCTTTTGAAACTGCTGCGCCAAGGCATCGGTATGGGCGTAGTGAGCAAGCAGTTGACTGGATGGCGAAGAGAGTTCATTCTGGCTGAAACTATCCTGAGCCCCATCAGAGGATTTAGGCAGCACATATTCAGCCGACTGCTGTCGTTCGGCATCAAAATCAGAAGCAAGCCTGTAAATATCGATTGAATCACTGTTGAAGCGATTAATGCTCGCCAGAGCGCGCTTTTCTTGCTCTTCACTGGAAGCCAGAGCACGTTTTTCTTGCTCTTCACGGTAGGCCAGAGCGAGCTTTTTTTGCTCTTTACTGAAAGCCAGAGCGCGCTTTTCTTGTTCTTCACGGGAAGCTATATAATCATCATTTCGGGGATAGAGGAACGAAATCCCTTCCAGCTCTTTCCTATTGGAACGGTGGTGTTTGAGATTCTCTTCATCAGGCGGAGTACTGCTTCCCTGTCGGCGGGTCAGAAGATGAATCACCGTACCGGTTTGCAGTGGAGCAAACAGGTCACTGCCGACAGTACTGGAAAAATCATCAACCCCTTTCAGTTGCATTCTGACAATCTGCGAGGTATCACCCATTTTATCTGCTGTTACGCCATCCCAGAGGCCAATCAGAAGTTGACAATGCTCAACGATACATCGTCCAACGGCATGGTACTGACGGTCTCGTGCGGTACCCCCGGACTGGACAGCATCAGAGGTGTTGTCCGGTTCCAGCGGTAGCGTAAATACAATGTCAGCACTGTTCAACAGAATTCTGAACTGTTTGACAGATGTTTCGGAAAAATCCTGTTCGTATAGTTCCTGAGACATTGGCAGCGAAACTACAAGCCCGATTCCTGCGTCCAGGGCCACCTCGGCAGCCAGTAGGTCCGCACCGTCAGCAAGAGCAGTCATCAGCATCAAAGGTGTACTGCTGTACTCTTCCTGCAGGTTGTCAAATATGGCGGATAATCGTTTCTTTAGGTCAGGAATATCTTCGGTACAAAGGTCACGGTGGCCGGTAACGCCAATGACCAAAGGAAGTCTTGGCTGCTCGGGGCAGAATGAATATTTCGAATGCTTGATCATAGTAAATTCCTTTCTGTTTAAATCCTACCACAGCATGTGACATCCGCAATTTATTTTAAAAAGCGGTTGGTATATTTCACTCAATCGGTCTGACTGTGTTTAATAAATTCTATCAAATATATCAGAAAAAATATCACGCCGAAAATTGACAGATATGGTTTTACGTGAGAACATACAAGTATCAGATGCATCCGGCAAAATCAAAACCTAAGCTACGTATCATTCACGGTGTTGTAATAATCTAGCTAAAAGGGGAAACGCAAGATGTCATTTCGACTTGGAGTAGATTTTCATGAATGTGGTATCGGTAAATACAGCGTGAGAAAGCTCGTTCAACTCATGATTCTGGGTTGTATCCTGTTGACTTCGGTTTCAGTCTTTGCCGAAGAGCCTGAAAAAATGGAACACGTCATATCAACAGGTGTTGGGATTGATATGGATGGGGCCAAGGCAAATGCGATCCGAAACGCAGTTGAGCAGGTTGTCGGAACATTTGTTTCATCTGAGACGATACTCAAAAACAGCGAACTCATATCGGACAGTATTTTATCTTACAGCGGAGGGTATGTTAAAGAGTCAAAAGTGCTTTCGCAAGGAAAGACGCCGGACGGTTTATATTCTGTAAAAATTGATACACTGGTTGTCGTTACTAAATTGAAGTATAAATTAAAAGCACTGAACATTGGTATAAGGAAAGTTGAAGGAGATAGCCTGTTTGCCGAAGCAACCAGCAGGGTTCAAGAACAAAAGAGCGGATCTGTTCTTTTGAAGGAAGTTTTTAGCAAATACCCACAGGCGGCATATCTATTTGATGTGGGTAAACCTCGAATTCTGGACACCGATTCGCCTAAAAACAAAACTAAAATACTCATTCCTCTGTCCATAAGATTAGATGATGAATTTATGCAAAAGCTTAAAGAAGTACTACACCAGGTTAGTATTGAAGAACTGGAGAATGTGGAACTACCTGACTATAGAAAATCTATAAAATATAATAGTAATAACTCAGCAATCTGTTTCGCTCGCAGGATGCCGATAAATAGTGGATTGCTAGACAATTGCTGGTCATTTAACACCAAACTGCTGTTTGCGGAAGATCCTCCATTTCAGCTTCAAGTTACCTCTTTTTACATCAATTATGCATTCAAAAATAAGCAGGGCCAGATAATAAGCAGAATTAAGAATAGACTGCTTAGTTACGCATATGGGGACTCTCTGGTTAAGCAGGGAGTTATAGATCATGCATCTACTAACAATCCAAATTCAATTTGGGAAGCTGGGAATCCTCCAAATATTTTGGCCAATAACTTTTATAAACAAAATCCGCGTTGTGGTGCTTTTTTTGTACTGTTAACAGATGGAACTTACAATCTTAACGAAACATTGGAAATAGACAATGACTTATTAAAAGAAGTGTCAAGCATTGAAGTTTCATTCGACCCGATTAAATTTAAATAGTGCCAACAAAATGGAAGAGTATAATATGGCGGCAAAAGGAACATCCGCAAGGCTGTTGTGGATTATTGTTTTCCTGATGTGCCACCCCGCCGTGGGAACTTGCCAGCGTATCATGATTGATGCCGGACATTCGCCACAGGCATCTGGTGCTAAAGGGTGCAGCGGTAAACAAGAATATTTTTACAACACAGATTTGTCAGATATGCTGGCAACCCGCCTTCGATCAGAGGCTCATACCGTTGCATTCACACCGATAGCAGACTTGACTTCCCGCGCCGCATCATCTGCGGGGTACGACTTCCTGATTTCGATCCATCATGACTCCGTTCAACCACAGTTTGGGAGCAAAAATCACCATACCGGCGGATTCTGTACCAACAAAGCAGCCGGATTTTCCATTTTTGTATCAGGTAATAACAGGGAGTACGACCACTCCCTTGCCCTCGCGAAACGTTTGGGAATGGAGTTGGTAAAGCGTGGGGCACGACCTTCGCTCCACCACGCTGAGCCGATCAGGGGAGAGAATCGCACCTTATTGTCGCCAGAGCTTGGAATCTACCGTTTTGACGGACTTCGCATACTTTCAACAGCACAGGTGCCAGCCCTGCTGCTGGAGGTTGCCGTAATTACCAACCCTGACGATGAAAAACGTGCGGCATCACCTGATTACCAAAGTATTGTGATCGATTCAATCAGCACGACGATCCTTGGCGGATACGCTGGGGCACCCTGACAGGAGGTATATTTATGAACCGCACTATTTTTACTGTTATATTTTTCACCCTTTGTTGCACTGTATTTTTCTGTTCTGCACCAGAATTAACTGATGCCGCAAGCTTTGATTGCGCAAAGGCAAGAACCCAGGTTGAGTTGAACATTTGCGGAAACGAAGAGCTTTCCACTCTTGATGGGCAGCTTGGACAGGCATATAAGGAAGTTCTTTCGAGAGCTTCAGATAAGGATGCCGTAAAAAGAGATCAGCGTGAATGGATTACTCTACGCAATCACCTGACTGACGTGAATGGTTTGATAGGCCTGTACCAAGCACGGATTGCAACTTTTCACGCGATGGTCGAGAGCAGCAGTAACGGGCAACAACGGCCGGCTGCATCGACCGTCGTTCAGACGCCACAACCCGCACAGTCATCACCGGCAATCCAGGAAACACCCATTCCGCAACAGCTACCTCCACCACAGGAACAAACTGCTACCCCTCAGCAGAAACAGGCAGAAGAACCTCAGAAGAGCGTTAAAGCTGACGAGCCCCAAAGCACCCCAAGCACCCCGTCAGCGCCAGTTGAAGATCACGGCTGGCGAAATTTCTTTATCGTCTTCGGGATAATGGTCATCTTCATAATTACCGGCATAATCCTGCACCAGAACAATACGATAAATGTTTTCGTAGATTATACCGATGCCGTGATGAGCCTCGCGGCAGTAGCTGTGCCGCCGATTACGTATTTTGCCATGGGATTTTTTACAAAAAATGATTTCCTCATAAAAGGAGTTCCAATTTTACTGTTCATACTTCTTGTCTTTTTTCCTGTAAAGGCGGCTTTTATTTACAGTAGAGACACTAAACTCGGTATTCTGACACTGCTCTGCAAACTCTCTATTGCCATAACCTATCTGATATGCCTCGTTGCAGTGCTAATAAGTGGGGATACAGGCAAACAGCAAGACGATGAAACCGGAGCAGAATATCTTGTGAGGATGGCACGCGAAAAAGCAAGAATGGCGTTATGGTTGGCCGTACTGCATGGAATATATGTTTTTATTATGAGGTCAACGACGCGCTTTCCCGAATTCAGCGATGAAATTTTCAACTTGAAGTTCAATAATTGTTACGGCGAATATATGCGGCGGGTGGCCGGACACGAAGTTGTCTAAGGCACTACAACAAAACCAAAAAGGAGATACTTCCAAATGGCAAAATGTGATAATTGCGAGACTGAAGCTTTAAACTGCCACAATTGTTTAGAATTTGAAACGTACGTTAACACTATTACGGATATACAGAAATTAAAACAAATAAAAAAATTATTAATTATCCAAAAACCGCAGGTCGATAATTCATTTAACGGAAAAATTGCGGATTTTTTGGTTTCAAAAGTAGGCACTATGGGTTGCTTTTACGCGTTTATTGTTCTTGCCACGATTCCATTGATAATTCCAAGCTTGATGCAATTTCTAGGTTATCTGTCATCCGGCTACTTGCAGCTTGTTCTTTTACCATTGATAATGGTTGCAGGAAACAGGACTGATGCCATTCGAGAACAAAGAAACGAGCGCGAATGGAAAATCAATCTTATCAATGCTGCCATTGAAGAATTACTGGAAGATGAAACCCTGGAGTTTCAAAAGAAATCACGGTAGTGGGTCAAGTCGGGATGGCTTTTTTCACTTTGGTGTGCAACAGCTCCCCTTCTTGAACGAAACTTCAACATCCATTCCGGCAGCGGCCAGACACATCTGTTTTTGAGAGATTTTCGTTACACCAAATAAGGAATTGCTCAAAACACATTGCAATCCAAACTTCTTCACGGGTGTCCCAGTGACGGCGTTCTTCAGGTCGCTGCTTCAGGCTCGTCCAAATGTTTTCAGATGATTTATACTCGGCTCCGTAAAAACGTACGATTCCCTCCGAATTTCCGTCAGGTTGTTTTATATCAACTGAAATCCATGGACCTCCAGAATCAGTAAACTCCAGGCAGAATTTTAATGCCGGTGATACTCCGGTAAAAGCCAGATCAATAGCATGTCTTCTGATCCTAACTATATGGGGGACGATAGTAAAACGTGAGCGGTTGGCCTTTAGCCAGTTCAAAAACAGATAATTCTTTTTTGGGCATTTTCTGGACATAAATTTGAGATCACTCTCCTCGTAAAGGAACGCCAACAATCCGTGAAGTCTGATACCGCCCTTTTTCCGCCTGACTCCATTTTTTTCGGTCGTCGTTGAAAAGTTATGCCTGCAATAATAATCAAGCAGCCAGTTTATGTTATTCCCGGATAACCTGACGCAGAATCTCGGCAATCGGCTTTTATTCGCCGATCTGATGGCGGAGAACATCGTTAGTAGGGTTACGATTGCACGACCGTCGTCGAAGAGATGGCGTGCGGTGCATTAACTTGCAATCTTCAAAAGCCTGCCCCCCCTGCCCCATAGGTTACCTCCAACATTATGTTAAAAACATATTGACATAATTTTAACATTTAGTTAACATTTTGACTATGTATACAATCAGATACAGCAAACAAGCCAACAAAACAAAAGCTAAAATGCCAAGAGGCATTGCTGCTCATATCGAGGCAGAACTTGAAGCCATAGCCTGCAATCCTTCTGTCTATCAAGGTGACTGGAAACCTCTGCATAGCACACAATTCTGGCGGCTGCGTGTCGGAGGTTGGCGTGCAATATGCGAAATCATCAATAACCAGCTCATCATCTATGTCCTTAAAATCGGATCGAGAGGAGATGTCTATAAATGAATGTGCAAATAATAGAACATAACGGAGTGCCGGAATATGCTGTAATCCCGTTTGCAGAGTGGCAGGCCATTACTGATCGGCTTGAGGAGATGGAGGACATAGCCGATGCCCGTGTCATATCAGCGACCATTGCAGCCGGTGAAGAAACCTTCCCGCATGACTTCAGCAAGCGACTATCAGCCGGTGACGCTCCGCTGAAGGTGTGGCGTGAATATCGCGGCTTTACCCTTGATGCACTCGGAAAAAACTGCGGAGTTACCGCTGCGGCACTCTCCCAGATTGAAACCGGCAAGCGTTCCCCTAGTGTCGAACTACTCAGCAAGCTTGCCCGTGCTCTTAATTGTGATATGGATGATCTGCATGACCGCTTAACTTGAACGCTTCTACACCGACCTCGGTTTACCCGTTTGCACCGTCGGGAGTGGATGTTTTTGAAGATTTGATCTCAGCTTACAATCTTTAAAGCCTGACCCCGCTTGGTCCTTCTCCGCCTATCTGTCCCTTTACCGGCGCTTTCACCCCATAGGGTCTGCCAAATAATCGACAATAAGCTGCCAAGCATTGAGGTAGTCATCGTAGTCAGGAATGCTTTTGATGGTGACCTTACCCCATTTGTCGTTTGCGTTCTGCGCAGCTTTGACAACTGCGACTGGAAACACATAATAAAGCGGATCCTTTACGCCAGTGTCATTAGCTTTGATTTGCTTACTAAAGCGGTACCCACGGTTCAAAGCCACATGCACGACGAACTCGCACTCGAAGTTCTTAATTGGGAAGCTTCTATTGTAGTCAGTGGCCCAACGACTTTTGACCTGTATCCGGGCCCTTCGTGAGTTGTCTGGGTTGATTGCGACAAGATCATAACCAGGAAAGTTAACGTACGCCTTAAAGCACGAAACTCCTTTAATAAGGAGTGTTCCAAGTACGAGGAACTCAGCGCCTTCTGACTCCAGTTTTGTGTCTTGACGTTTCGACATGCCATCCTCATTAGCTCATTAACAAATTTATTTACAGCCAATTTGTACCCGTTATAGCCCCAACTCCTCAATTGTCACCCTTGCATTACCAACATAAGTCTGCAGAAAACAGACTTGTCCGTTTTCCTGGGTGATGATTGCGCGGCCATCGGCAATAAGATAGTAGGCGTGGCATATTGATTGCCCTTGCCAGACAAGTTGATCGACCTGCCCCACTATAGATGCGGCATTAGCGCGATCAATAAGTCTTGCTCCTGAGGCTTGCTGACTTTTCGGAAAACATGACTGCCACACCATCGGTTCCAAATCAAAAAGATTGTTATTATTATAAACGGCAATAGCTTCACCATGTTCACTCCACAGTCGTAAAGTGTTGTCATATGACCTCGACAGTATCCGTCCGTTAGGGAGAAGCAGTGGTACATAAACCAAATCCGTATGCCCTTCCAGTACAGCTATCTGTTCCCCGGTATCACTCCAGAGTCGCAGGGTGCAGTCTTTAGACTTATAACCACCAGCCCATGAGAGAATCCGACTGTCAGGCATAAGCAGAGCGCCTTTAACCCCATCTGTATGCCCTTCCAGTACAGCCATCGGTTCCCCGGTATCACTCCAGAGTCGCAGGGTGCAGTCTTTAGACTTATAACCACCAGCCCATGAGAGAATTCGACTGTCAGGCATAAGCAGAGCGCCTTTAACCCCATCCGTATGCCCTTCCAGTACAGCCATCGGTCCCCCAGCATTACTCCAGAGTCGCAGGGTTTTATCATCTGACCACGACAGTATGCGTCCGCTAGGGAGAAGAAGTACGTCACTAACAGAGTTAGTATGCCCGTCCAAAACTGCTAGCGGCCTCCCCCCATTACTCCAGATCCGGAGGGTATGGTCATCTGACCACGACAGTATGCGACCGTCAGGGAGTAGCAGAGCGCCATTAACAGATTCTGTATGCCCATTCAGCATTGAAAGAGGCTCCCCGCTGTCACTCAATATATGAATGGCACCTTCATCAGAGCACGACAATATCCGTCCATCAGAGAGAAAAGACACTTCACCTGAGAAAGTTGCTAGGCATTTTCCGGTATTAGTATTCCAAACCCTAGCGGCTTTGTCTAGTTCACCTTTAGAAAGTAATCGGTCTTCAAAGATCGGATTAAATATTAAGTTAAAAACTTTATTAATATGACCATCCAGAAATTCTAAGTTTTCAATAGTACGGCAATCCCATAACCGAAAAGTCTTATCATCAGAGCAAGAAATAATCAGGTCATCAGATAGAATTTTTACTCCTTCAATCCTATCTGAATGCCCTCGCAAAATTGAAAGACATTCGCCTGTCCGACTATCCCATATTCTCAGTGGATCCCAAAATGCCCAAGAAAGTATGCGCCAGTCGGCAAGAAGGAGCACACCATCAACCTCAAATTGATGTCCCTCCAGTTTTGCTATGCATTCGCCATTATTTCTGTCCAATATGCGCGGGGTATTGTCACCTCCCCAAGAAAGTATCCTGCCCTCTGGTAGGCACAATATCGTTTCCAGATCCTGTAGCTTTTCTCGTAGATGATCAAAGTTATTGTCTATATGACCTAGTTGAAGGGTATTATTATCAGAACAAAAGGTGTAACCGCCTGGTAACGGAGTCAAATCACTCAAATCGTCGACTTGTATTTTTGAGAGGTTTTGGCCGTTCAGACTATCCCACATTTGTATTGTGTTATCTAAAGAGCATGAAAGTAAATTGCCATCAGAAAGGAGTTTGACATCATTTACACTATCAAAGTGTCCTTCGAGAATCTTCAAGCAAATTCCGCTCTCCAGATCCCAAATTCTAAGTGTGCTATCATCCGACCACGATAATATCCTCTTATCTGGAAGCAGAAATGCACCATTTACTCCTCCTTCGTGCCCCTTCAGTATCCTTTGACACAAACCACTTTCTTTATCCCAAATTCTAAGCGTGCTATCATCCGACCACGATAATATCCTCTTATCTGGAAGCAGAAATGCACCATTTATTTCACCTTCATGTCCCTCTAGTATACTTAGACACAAACCACTTTCTTTATCCCAAATGCGAAGCGTATTATCAACCGACCACGATAATATATTCCCTTCTGTGATTTCTAACGCATCAATAACTAACTGATCATGCCCCTCAAAGACTGCTAAACAAGGGTCAATCCCAGCATGTTTAACCCTTAGTTCCCTCCTTATCCACGCCCAATCGCACTTACCTTCTGCCAAAAACTTCTCTGCCGCAATAGTTGCCGGACTGTCATCGGCATGTTCAATCGCAAGTTGTAGCAAAATCTTGTGCGCAGGCCATTCAAAGTTTCCCCTGCGCAGGATATTGGCATTGGTCTTGACGAAACTCTCCCATATTTTGTAATCACGGATCTTCTCGCCCTGTACCGCCCTTCTGAAGTCATCTGCCCAGTCATCTGAACGATTCAATCGGCACTTGGCCATAGCAAAGTCGAAGTCGGTGATGGTGGCTCTGGCTTCTTCATTCCTGTTGGCAAGGGTCAAGTGCCAGGCCTGTTCCATCAGCTTCCTGCCGTTGGGCTGTTGCTCGTTGTAAAGAGGCTGTTGGTCAAAATAATCCGCCAATCTGCCGTGCAGCGTCTTCCTTGTCTCCTCATCCATCTCATCCGCAACTTCACCAAACACCCGATGGAAGTATCTGTGCAGCAACTGCCCATCCATCCAATATTCGTTGATGTACGGGTCAAGTTCGGCGTACAACCTGCTCCAGAATACCGGAGGCAGCGCAGTTACAGCAGGCTGGTCCGGGTTCTTGGTCTTGTCGAACTCGGCGTGTACTTCAGGATCAGCCCACAGGAGCTCCTGCAGTTCAGTTTCAGACAATCCAAAGCGGGACAGTTTGAGGTATCTGAGGCTGGCGGTGGTGATGGCGAATCCATGCTTGTCGGCTATCCGTTCGATAACAAAGCGGGCCAGTTTCTTGATGTCGTCGGGCAGGTCTGGAGGAGCATCCCAGGAGTTCAGTTTGCGGGCTATTGGCGCCACCAGAGTCAGCCAGAGCGGCAGGCCGCTTTTTTTGCTTTGTCGAGGATTGCTTTTCTCTGCTCTTTGGTCAGTTTTCTCCCTGGCAACAGAGCATCCAGTATCTTTCCGCAAGCGGTGGAGGACAGTTGCTTAAGCTGTATCCTTGGTGCCTTGGGATACAGTTTGTTCAGCTGGTCGGCATCTTTCCCTTCCAGTATAGATAAGACCATTTTTACGTTGTCGGGGAGTCGTTTGGGGAAAAGGTCCGAGTACTGTACCGGAGTGGTGTTGCTGAACTGATCAATGGCGTCTATGAAGATGGTGAGGGGCTGTTCGGTTGTGGCCAGTTCAAGCTGCTGGTGGAACAGTTCGGCTATCTTCTTGATGCCACCTTCTTCTGGTAGTGATGGTGATTCCTGGCCGTAGGCTTCCGCTATCTGCTGTATCAGGTCTTGCAGGAAGGTAAGAGGTTGCCATGAGCGAGGTGCGGCACCGATGAAGCGGTAGATGAGGATGGGGGCATCTTTAGAGTCAACGGCAAATCCCCCTAAATCCCCCTTTCTGAAGGGGGACTTTAATGCTCCTCCCTTTGCAAAGGGAGGCTGGGATGGATTTGCTTGCTCCCCACTTTGCAAAGGGGGGCCGGGGGGGATTTGCAGTATCGCCTTCGCCATCAACGCCGACTTCCCCGCACCCCCTTTGGCCGTTATGATAAGCGGCAGCGGTGTCTTCTTCCGGTTCAGGTAAGCTTGTATCCGCTTCAGTTCCTTATCCCTGCCGATAAGCAGCTTTCCGGTCTCTTCCAGAAATATCTGCTGAATTTCCCGTTCTTCCTGAAGGTCTGTCGTCTGGGATATTTCCTTGATTTCAGCAGTAATGATGTCACGCAGAGCCTGTTCTATGGCAGCGCAATAGTCATCAAGGTGGTGTAAGGTAATGGGGCTGGTTTCATCACCAATCCAATCAGCCTGGAAGGTCTTGATCTGGCTTTCCGGCAATACCTCGGTTATCTGGCTCTTCAGTACCTGCAGCAACTGCCTGGCTACCGGATCACGGCTACCGTCGCCAAGATGGTCGGTGAATCTCCTTGCAATTCCTTTGGGAGCAGGGTCAGGCAAACCGGAGATTTCGCGGTTGAACGAGAAAATGTGATCCTGTAATCCTTCAAGGTGGAGCAGGCCGCTGACAATCTCCATGTGGGTGGCGGAATAGAGGTACTGTTCAGGAGCAAGGCTTGCCCTGAGCGAAGTCGAAAGGGCCAGACGTTCTGCCACATCGTGCAGGATTGCAGTCAGGCTGGTTTCCACCGGCCCCCAGTCGTCATAACTGGCATATTTACCGGTTCTCGGTTTCAGGCACCAGACTGGAGGTACGGCATTGTCGTCTCTCTGGTACCACTCCTTGAGAAATGTGAAATTTTCATCCGACACATTTTTCTGAATCAACCGGAAGTCGTCGTCCGGTATCTGCACCGCCGGTGGCCGCCAGCCGTAGCGGTCGCCGATCAGCATCAGGAAGTTTGGTTTGGGTCTGGGGGAGAGTTGCTGACAGCGGATGACTTCGTCCAGACAGATCTTGATGGTGTCATGGGTGGTGGCGACACTGGGCGATATCCCCCAACGCAGGTCAACAACGTGAAAGGAGGCGCCGTGGGCAGCGCATAAAGCCTCAAGCCGGGGCCAGACTTTAGCCCGCAGTTTCTCACGCTCGGCCTGAAAGTCGCCGAAGGTGGAGCTTAGAAATACACGAAAGATGGTGCGTGGCATGGGAGCCTCCTTAACATTTAATGTCCTTCCGGCAGATTCCCGGCGTCCAAATCAGCCATAATCCTGCAGAGAACAGCTATCAATCCGGTCCAGCCGGTCTGGTGACTCGCGCCAATGCCTGCGCCGTTGTCGCCATGGAAATATTCGTAGAACAGTATCAGATCGCGCCAGTACGGATCATTCTGGAACTTCTCCGTCCCTCCAAATACCGGGCGGCGGCCTTCCTGCTGCCTGAATATCGACAGCAATCTGCCGATGATTTCATGGGCAACCTCGCGGAGTGTTTTAAAGTTGCCTGAGCGTGTCGGGCATTCCACCTTGAAGTCTGGTCCAAAATACTGATCGTATATCAGCAGGGCATTGCAGATCAGAAAGTTGACCGGAAGCCAGACCGGCCCGCGCCAGTTTGAATTGCCGCCAAAGAGGCCGGTTGTGGACTCGGATGGTTCGTAGTCCACCCGGTAGGGGTTCTGTTGCAGGGTGAACACGTAGGGGTTTTCCTGATGGTGACGGGAAAGGGATCGAATGCCGTAGGGGCTTAAAAACTCCTCCTCGTCCAGCATTCTTTCCAGAATACGGCGCAGCTTCTTCTCGTTCAGCACGGATAGAATATGCATGCCGGTTGGACCGGGCTGCGTGAGGTTAAGCATGTTATGGGCGAGCTCCGGTCTGTTGCGCGCCAGCCATTCAATACGGCTTTTCAGGTTGGGTAAACGGCTCAGCTCGTCATCCGACAGCAGAACCGTAGCGCACATCGGCAGAAGGCCTACCATGGATCGTACCTTGAGGCGCATCGCATTGTTGTCGGGAAGGAGCAGCAGGTCATAGAAGAAGCCGTCCTCCTCATCCCAGAGCTCATCCTTATTAACCCCCATGCGATCCATGGCGGAGCCTATATACACGAAGTGCTCATAAAATTTGTACGCGATATCCTGATATGACGGATCTTCCTTGGAGAGCTCCAGGGCAATCTCCATCATGTTCAAAGAAAACATGGCCATCCAACTGGTGCCGTCGGACTGTTCCAGACTCCCCCCGCACGGCAGCGGCATGCTCCTGTCAAATACACCGATGTTATCGAGGCCAAGGAAGCCCCCTTCAAAGACATTGTTGCCCATGGCGTCCTTGCGGTTGACCCACCAGGTGAAATTTATCATCAGCTTCTGGAATATCCGCTCAAGGAAACGCCGGTCACCACTTCCTTTCGCTTTGCGCTCGTGCTGGTAGAGATACCATGATGCCCAGGCATGTACCGGGGGGTTGACGTCGCTGAAGTTCCATTCGTAAGCGGGCAGTTGGCCGTTGGGATGCATGTACCAGGGGCGGGTGATCAATTCAAGCTGCTGTTTGGCAAAATCGATGTCAACCAGCGATAATGTTACGGCATGGAAGGCCAGATCCCAGGCCGCAAACCAGGGGTATTCCCATTTGTCGGGCATCGATATGACATCATCACAGACGAGGTGGGTCCACCCCATATTCCTGATTGGCGTGCGTGCTGGCCCCGGAGTGCCATCGACACCCGCACCCCTTTTCCACAGCTCGGTATCGAAGTAGTAATACTGCTTACTCCAGAGCATGCCTGCAAAAGCCTGGCGCATGATATTCCGGTCGTCATCTGATAGTGGTCCAGGCAGGATCTGTTCGTAAAACTGATCCGCCTCCTGCTTGCGGGTACGCATACTCTCTTCAAAGGGTTCGCCGAACAGTTCCTTCGGGATACCGACAGAACCGGCCGGCTGCCCTGAGATCAGCCTCAGCCGTATTGACACTGATGAAGCGGGAGGAACGGTCAGATGATAGCCGAGCGAGGCCTTTGTTCCGGTAAGATCGGGATTGACGGCATCTGATGTGCCATGAACGATGCGGTTGTCGATTCCGTCCTTTACATACCGGGATCTGTTCGGAAGATTGAACAACCGCTCCGTATTGGTCTCGTTATCGGTAAAGAGCAGTTCAGGCGCACCTTCGGCATAGAGGCTGCTGGCGCCCTGATCAGGATGGATCGCCGTAATGCAGGTGACATCTTCCTGCAGATGTTGACCGTTCAAGGATGGTTTTTCATTTTCACTCTGCAGCGCCCAGGTATTTCGGAACCAGAGGGTCGGGAGCAGGTGGAGAGTGGCTTCGGTATCGCCGCGATTGAATACGGTGACTTTAGCCAGAATATCTTCCGGTTGATGTTTTGCGTATTCAATCACGATGTCGAAATAACGGCTGCTGTCGAACACTCCGGTGTCGATCAACTCATACTCCGGGCTGAAACGGCCGAGCGTGCGGTTGGTCTTTACCAGGTTGTCGTAGGGATAGGGATTGTGCGGATATTTGTAGAGATACTTCATGTAGGAATGGGTGGGGGTGCTGTCGAGGTAGTAGTAATACTCCTTCACATCCTCGCCATGATTCCCCTCGCTGTTGGTAAGACCGAACAGGCGCTCTTTGATGATCGGATCAGTGCCGTTCCAGAAGGCGAAAGCCAGGCATAGAAGCTGCCGGTTATCGGATATCCCCGCAATGCCGTCTTCGCCCCACAGATAGGCGCGTGAACGGGCCTGATCGTGGGAAAAGTAATTCCAGGCATCGCCCTGGGGGCTGTAATCCTCTCGCACGGTACCCCACTGGCGTTCGCTCAGATAGGGTCCCCACTGCTTCCATCTCTTAAGTCCCGCACGTTCTTCCTTCAGCCTTTCCTGTTCCATGAGGTTACTCCTTTGGTAGATGTCCGAAGATTATCCTTTACATTGTCGCTTCCATAAGTGATTGGTACGAAATCTTGGCGTTGTCGAAGTATGCATATGCCAGGTCAGACACGATAAGGCTTTCGACAGATTTAAACATGTCTATTTCATTGTAACGGTCGCTGGCCTCTTTTTCTTCCCAACTTGCCCATCCTTTTTTATTCATCCAGTCATCGAATGCTTTCATCGACTCTGATCCGATTGTTATAATTACATCGAATGTAAGTAGCAGCCTGATCTCGTCACCTTTTATCCTGGCGGACGCCACTTTCTTGTTTTTAACTTCATAGCTGAATGGAAAGTCCTCCAATGTTGCATCAAAAGATGAAACGTCTTTTTTGATAGCTCTTGCGGAAGGTTTTTCCTTTAGATTATCGTTGAAAGTATATCTGCGTACCCAAGTGACGCTTAAATCTATTACCAGGTCTTTGATCGATAACGTGATGCCAACAGCCTTCCTGACACGGGGAACGTCATCTTCATCACAAAACGTATCTTTTTCCAGCTTTTCACGCAGCGCCTGGCTCCCGTCGGGCGCCGCATCCCCCAGATCATGTATCGTATAACCCGCCACCATGCGCTCCTGCCAGACTTTTGAATCAGCAAGCTCGGCCAATCCTTCGAGAGTGATACCGGTTGACTTGTTATAAGCCGCTATTGCCATGGCTGCAAACTCGTTAATTATTCTGGCATGCCCCCTCGATGCATCATCGATCATCAGCCAGAAATAGCGGATATCTTTGATAATGGTCTCTCTGTCTATGGGAGTAAATTCAGCAAGACTGCTGGTTACCTGATCGAAAAACGATTCACAGACATGGTCAAGCTCGGCGTCAGCTTCATAGATAAATTGTTCGATTTTTTCAAGGTCGCGTTGTTTTGCGAGCAGGAGAAGTTCACCGTGTTCCGCTCTTTTGCCATCGACCAGTTTTTGTATAGTTTTCTGGAGTGTTGATGGGATCAAGTCGCAGTTTGGCAGGATTTTCTTCAGTTTCTTGATGCTGCTCTTCTTCAAGGATTCACACCCCTGGGTGACATCAAGGTTATTCAGTTTGGTCAGGCCGGCCAGGGGGGATAGGTCTGTCAGGGCTTCACAGTAGCGGAGGTCCAGGTTTATGAGGTTTACAAGACCTGACAGAGGGGAGAGGTCTGTTAACGCAGAACATGAGCGGAAATCCAGAGTGCGGAGGTTTGTCAGTCCTGAAAGTGGCTTGAGATCGGAAAGAGAGCTGCAGCCCGGCAGATTAAGCCTTGCTAGGTTTGTAAGCCCGGTCAAGGGCGAAATGTCCGTGAGGGATGAAAAGTTGCGTAATATCAGATATTTGATGTCAGTGAATTTTGCCAAATCTGAAATGTCGGTCAGTGAATCCGAGCCGTTCAACTCCAGGCGAATTATTCTTCTGAAGCTGCTCAGGCATGAGCCGGTATCATCATAGTATGTGGTCTGAACAGTGTTGACTATCGCTTTAAGTTTAGTGATCTTCTCACATGATTCCGGGGCCTGAGAGATGAGTTTCAAAAGAGTATCAAAAGTAAGCTCATGATTTTCGCAGTATGTCTTACTGCCGTACTCATCGAGAAGCACCCCTTGTTCTGCCTCTGGTTTAGGGGAAATTTCCCTGATATTTCCAAGTAAACTGCCAAACGAACAATCTGTTTCACCATCAGGTCTCAGGGAAAGCTCTTCAATCCCTTCCAGAAGCATGTTGTAGTAAGCCGGTTCTCCAAGAGTCTGCAGTAGCGCCACTCCGGTATTTGCAACACCTGGATCGCTGGAGGTCACCAACTTCTTCAGCTTGGCAAATTCCTTCTTGTCGAACTTCTCAGCGGTATCTGATTGCGGGTTCTTTTTCATCCTCGTTCTCCAGGAAATTTTATTTTCTTTCCCACCCCTTCTTCACATTCTCCGCAATCATCTCGTCACACAACGCAAGAATCTGCTCCTCACTGCAGGAGGCTCGCAGCTCCCGTTTAAGCATCTCCTTCCTACCGACACTGAAGTCGGTGTAATGCAGCACGTATGCTGGAAAACGGGTGTCGGCTGTTTCCTTGTTGCTCTTCCAGACAAGGTACTTCTGAAGCATCAGCTTATCACCGGCACCCTTCGTATAAAGCTCCCTTCGGATAACTGTCGATGGCGTCAGAGTCACGGCTTCGCTTGCCGTCCCGGCCTCGTCGCCCAACAACCTTGTCAACTGGCTGATCCCGGCATTATCTGCATCCGGCAATTTGTCGTCCCGCATTCTCTCAAAAACCGGGCTGCTCATGCTGACTCCGTTGCAGGGTGCAAGCGGAGCGTAGGCCTTTCCGTCCCAGGAAATGAGCGGGTTCTGTTTGCGCTCGTTGGCCGATGATTCGGTCATAAGATCGATGAAGCTGACTTCGGCAACGTACTTCGGCTGAACCATACGGTAGGCCACGTTGCGGGAATCGGTTTCTATGTAGCGCGATTCGGCCGGGATGGCTGAGAGAAGAGTGAAGAAATCCTTCTTCTGCGCATCCGATAGGCCGTTGCCGGTTTTGCCCGGTACCTGAAACACGCCGTTATCGTGTAGCAGCGCGAAGAGCAGGTCACGCACCGTACCGCGATTGTCGCCGTCCCCTTCGGTAAAGCCGATGATCACTGCGTCAATGCTGTGTTTCGGTTTCACCTTGTAGACGATTGGCATGGTGCTGCGCAAAACTATCCCTTCCGCGCTCCCTTTGGTAACCCATTCATCGAATATTGCCGACACCTCTTTGGCTGAGCCACACTTCTTAAGCTCGACCGGGCGGCATTTTTCGGATGTGCCGAACAGTTTGACCAGGGCGGCGTGCAGTTCGTCATAACCACCATATGAAGCTGTTTCTGAATCAATCTCAAGGATGTCAAAAGGTGCCAGTGCAAGGGAGGCCGGATCGCCATCGCTGCCCAGAGCCTGTTTTACCTGGAACACTCTCTCCCGTGCGCCCGGAGCTGCAACGTACAGTTCAGCCGCTATGACCGCCTGCTTCAGCCTTGCTTTTTTCAGCAGTGCAGATGCTTCGTCAATGCAGGGGATGCCGGAACGTACCGTGCCGTTGCTGCCCGCTATGACTGCGTCAGTTCCGTCAAAAAAGATCACCGCCAGCTCGCCATTAAGCTTTTTTGTGGCAAACATCGGTGGTGCTGTCGCCTTGGCAGCCATATCATCGGATTGAATCGGAATATAGCAGCCTGCCACGCGGCGCTTGTAGTCCTGGCTGCGTTGCGCATAGTCCGGTGGGAGGCAGGATGTGTCCCCTGCCAGATAGCTGTTAGTTTTCTTAAGGGCTTTCAGGTCGATTTTCATGCGGCGCCTCCAGTTGTGGCGGGCGGCTTCATCTCCAGGTTGGAGAGATGGAGCGCCAGACAGTATTTTTCACCCTCCACCCGGCCTTCAAGGAAGGCGCGATAGGGTGTGCCGCCATGGGACATGACCACCGGGCCGCTCCCTTTGGGGCCGGCGCCCAGCAGCATCAGCGATTTCGATTCGTGCAGTTGTTTGGCCATGTCGTAGAGGAAGTCGAATGTAAGCCCGTTGACATGCTGCACCTGATAGGTGTGGGTGAAGATGAACATCCGGGCGGCCTTGGCCTTGGGCATCAGCTTGCCGGTCCAGCGCAGCGGGTCGTTACCGGAAATATTGGCGTCGGCATCCTGGCAGGGGCGGATCTCCTTGACAGCTCCGTCAGGGGTGTGGACCACCTCTTCGACCTTGACGCAGTAGGCCACCTTGTTGCCGGGGGACAGGTAGACCTTGCGGGTTTTGGACAGCAGCATGCCGAACTGTTCGACATCCGCCTCCGGATCGCCGTCAATCATGGCCTGAGCCAAGGCGGCCGGGGAGGCATGCTTTGCCAGCAGGGTTTCAAGGCTGGTGTCCAGGGTGGCCTTCAGGGCACGGGCGCTCTGTTTTGGGGTGCCATCCGGCAGCACCATCTCAATGGATGCCTTGGCTTTGCGGCTTTCAAAGCCGACCGAGGCATCACGTTTCTTTTCGTTGGACAGATTCAGGAGTCTCATAGGTTCCTTTCTGATGGACTATTATTGTGATTACATCATGCTGAAATCGAGTTCGTCGGATTCCTCAGCGGTTTCCGTTTCCAGGTCGTCAATTTTCCCTTCCTGCTCAAGCCCCACCATCTCCAGCAGAACACGCTTGCCGGTCAGGAGAAATGGTATGCCGTTGCTTGCTAGCAGGAAGGCGTCGGTAGCCTCATAATCGGCGCGGTAGTTGAACGGGAGCGCATAGACCGCCTCTTCGCCCAGCGCCTTGGCCAGTGCTGCGGCGCCGTCTCCCTGCAGGCAGTAGGCTGAGGTGATATCGTGATCAAGCAGTTCCTCCAGAGCAACCGGAGTGCCCAGGTCAATCGGCGCATCAAAGCTGGATGGCACCTTTTCCGCCGGGGTGCCGTCGGCATGGCGCGCCACCAGTTGAGCCTTGTCCAGCCAGCGTCCGTCGGGACTGAACAGCATCTGGGATATCCCCCCCTTGGGGATCAGGGTGGCGCCGTTGTCGTCCAGGTAGGCCAGCGTACATTCGGCGCCGGTTTCATCTGTCACGCGGGCATCCACCCAGCCGTACAGCTTTTTGCGGTCAACCTTTTCCGGGGCAGCTGCGTACTGGGTTCCGTTAAGGGTGAAGATCAGATCTTTTGCCATAGTTTGTTATCTCCTTGAGGGTGTTGATGTGGTGCAGTCGATGTGATATTGTCGATGTGGTTCTTGCTTCCTCTGATAATTACGGGTAAAATTCTGCTTATATTTAGATAGAAGGAGGCATGATATGCAAGCCCAACGTTTCATATACGAGCACGCTCCCCCCACAATTCCCATTCCTGCCGAATTTCAGAACCGTACCCTTGAAGTCCTGTTTCTACAGCTTAATGAACTTGAAACACGTCAAACGACTTTAAAAGTCAACTCCCAAGAGCAGTTAAAGCAGCTTCTTGCTTCCAGTCCCGCCAAACTTAACGCAATATCTATCGACACCACCGGATTCAGGTTTGATCGAGATGAAGCCAATGCAAGATAGACCTGTATTTCTGGATAGCAACGTATTTATTTATGCCTATTCGAGCAGCGATCCGCAAAAATCGGATATCGCCCGCAGGGTTATCGGTTCCGGAAATATCATTGTCAGTTCACAGGTCATCAATGAATTCGTATCTGTGACCCACCGGAAACTCCATCATTCGATTGAATCGATTGAAACTGCTGTCAGGGAATTCCTGCAATATATCCACGTTGTGCCACTCACGCTTGAAACTTCACTGCTTGCGCTTCGCCTTGCTAAAGAACATCAATTCTCATGGTACGATTGCCTTATTATCGCAGCAGCAAGAGAAAACAACTGTTCGCTCATAATTTCGGAAGACCTTCAACATGGCAGGGTTATTGAGGATGCCCTAACCATTATCAACCCCTTCAGAAATGAGTGAAACGCACCCGCGCCTGCCGTAATTTATTATCTCCTTAAGGGTATTGACATACTTTACAGTTAAGACTCATCGACTATATGCATCCGGTAGTAGTCAAGGTCGCGCATTGACTTTATCTCTTTCGCAAGTGCTTTGTTGACAAATGGGTACTGCTCCGCTTCAAGATGATAGGCGATGTCATTTCGGAAATCCTGAATAAACTGTTCCTTGTTCCGTACCCGTTCGAACAGCGCACTGACAGAGCTTTTAAAACCTTCGTAAGCATCCGGATCATTCGCCTCTTCACCTAAATCTTCAATCATTATCTTGCGGTTCTCCTTTGGATAGACAAAACTCACGCCGTCCTTAATGGATTGGGTCAGCTCTTCGTGAATCAGGCCATACTGCTCAATGTCGTCCAGCAACTGGAGGAGTTTGTCCAGGTTCTTTTTGGTGTCTTTGAAGTAATAGGGGTGCTGTGCCATCAGATGGCTCCTTGAGTGTTTGATAGTGTATCAGGTGCGGGAGGTTCTGATAATGATGTGTCTGTCATGTTGAGAAGAAGGCAGTATTTCAAAGTGCGGGTCAAAGGTTTTCATCAGCATACCCTCCGTATCGGCATTGGCGGCACACAACCAGGTTCGGCAAGTCCTAACCGGTAATGCCAGTAATACCACGAGCGAGGCGAAAACTGTCCAGCCTCGGCACAGCGTGCCATCAGAGAGTTCCATAACCGCCCTGGCCGCCATACTTCGGGCTTCGGATGGCAGCCGCTTTTGACTGTTCGATGCCAAATCTTCCTCTTTCAGGCTGTATGTGCTGCAATATGCATATCGGCCACCTGAATCGCCAGATGTATATGGTTTGTCATCAGGCAAAATGCAAGTACGCGATGGCCGTAGCGCTCAAGACCTTCCTGCATAAGCAGATAAAAACGATAACGATCTTCATCGGAAATAAAAATGTCTGCCTGGCGTTTCCTCGGAGGATTACGTGATACAATGCGCTGGGAAAATGTATGCGGGGTTTACGTGCCATATCGTGTTCATACCATTAAGCTGCTAAACTTACAATCTTTAATGGGTGACCCCAAAGACTCCCTTTTCAGTTCAGCAAACATCTTGCAGTATTATCAATAGTTTTTTATACTGCGATTATGAAGATATACCTTGACACAAGCTCAATAAACAGAATTTTTGACGATCAGTCACAGCCAAGGATATATCTTGAATCCTCAGCAATGATCACTATTCTTGCCATGATTGAAAACAAGGCATTTTCTTTGGTTTCTTCAGAAGTTCTGCTGTATGAAAATTCCCGCAACCCATTTGAGGAAAGGCGGATCTTCGTATCATCTGTTCTTGCCCGTGCAAAGGTCGTTCAAACCATAAATCCGACCTTGTTAAGCCGCGCGCAACGGATTGAATCATCATACGCAATAGCAGGGCTTGATGCACTGCACCTTGCTTGTTCCGAAAAACTGAAGTGTGAATATTTCATTTCCTGTGATGACAAGATCGTTCGTAGGTACAAGGGTACAGTATAAGCGATTAATCCGGTTCAGTTTACCATTGAAGTATTGAAGGAGTCAGAAAATGCGTAAAGCCCTTAAGAATAATGTCATTATACCGATTGGTACCCAGGTTAAAAGCGAAGCGGTTCAGACCATAATTGAGCGCATGGGAATTACCAAAGCGGCCGTTTTTCTACGTGACACTATGTCCCAACCAACCGATTATCTTGAACTTAAGACTAATATATTCCCTAAAGCTTCCGCTGCAGATATTTATTCCGCCATCAAAGCAAAGTGAAGTCCTTGCCAGTCAATTATGTTGCAACCCTCTCAAGGTTCCATCCGCACTCCTTCCTGAACATAAAAGCCGTAACGATGTGGTGTCGTTACGGCTTTTATGCCGTTGTGATTTAAGCGATTATTGTTACTGCAGATACTTCTCGACAAACTCCCGTTCGGTCATGATTGTCTTGCCGAGTTCAGTTGCTTTCTTGTTCTTGCTGCTGCCGGCCTGCCGCTATGTATTTCCTACGCCGCTTGTTCATACCATTAAGCTGCTTACAATCTTTAATGGGTGACCCCAAAGACTTCCTCTTTTCTTGCATAAAAAGCCGTGTCAGGATTGCAAGATTGCAACTTGCAATTTCTGTTGTAGCATCTGCAGCTTCTTTACACATTCCGGATTTTTTCCCCGATACACCTCAAAACGTCTGATTGCGGCGCTCAAGGTGGAAACGTCACGTTTCATTCGCTTTGCAAATTCTGTCAGCGTGCCATCAGAGAGTTCCATAACCGCCCAGGAAGACTCCTGACCCCAAAGACTTCCTCCACCCTACCACTCCCACATACAGCGCACAGGCACGGCAAACAACCTGTCACCGAAGGGAACCGCCGATTCACCGTCATAAAGTACTACACCTGCGGCAAATCGCTCTCCTGATGATTCCTTCAATTTCTTTAGGCCACGAAAATCCGCTGCAGTAACGGTTGCCGATGCCTTCACTTCAATTCCGGCAAGGCGCTGACCGCTCCCCGCCAGCACAAAGTCAACCTCCACCCCATCCTTATCGCGGAAATGGTAGAATGAAACCGGGTCTTCCTGCCAGCTTGCCTGGCGCCTCAGCTCCTGATAGACGAAAGTCTCCAGCATCTGACCAAGCAGCTTGCGGTCAGCAGCAAGAGCGTCCGCGTCAATCTTGAGAAGGGCGCAGGCCACACCCGTATCCCCCATATGGAGTTTTGGCGTCTTTATCAGACGGCTCAAAAGATTGTTATGCCAGGGGGGCAACTCCTCCAGCAGAAAAACACGGGTCAACAGGGTCAGATACTCCCGGATAGTCGGACGGCTCACCTGAAACGGCGATGCGAGGTCGGCAACGTTGAGAAGTTGTGATGTCTGACCTGCAGCCAGCGTCAGAAGACGAGGTAGCGCATCCAGGGCGCTTATACGGGCAAGATGGCGAACATCCCGCTGCACCAGGGTTTCGATATAATCTCTGTACCATGCGGCACGGCGACGAGGCGTCGAGCGTGCCAGCGCTGCCGGATAGCCGCCGGCGGCGATGCGCTCCGGCAGTTCTCGGCCCAAGCGGGCATGGGATGTACTCCTGAAGCCATTACAGAAAAGAGCGTCAAGGAAGCCGGATGGTTTCCCGGCAAGCTCCGTTTGCGCCAGCGGGTACAGGCGGAGGATTTCCATCCGCCCCGCCAGTGAATCGGCAAGGTTCGGCAGCAGAAGGACATTGGCCGACCCGGTGAGGATAAAGCGTCCCGGCGTGCGGTCACGGTCAACGGCCGCCTTTAGGGAAGTGAACAGTTCCGGCACCCTCTGCACTTCATCAAGGATCACCTTCCTGCCCAGGTCACCCACAAAACCGACCGGGTCTGATGTGGCGGCGCTCCTCTGTACATCATCATCAAAGGTGATATAGGAATATCCGGCGGCGCCGATCATCCTCGCCAGGGTGGTCTTTCCGCACTGGCGAGGCCCATGCACCAGAACCACAGGAGAATCCTCCAGGGCCTCGGTTAATCGGGGTTGTACGAAACGGTTATATAATGATGTGATTGTCATGCGTCTGATTATAAATTAGTTATCGTCTGAATGAAAGGTTTTATCCGTCCAAAAGAAAATGAAAACATCTAAAAGCCTTGTCAGTCTTGCAAGATTGCAACTTGCAATTCCTGTTGTAGCATCTGGTGTTTTTAGACCATTAAGCTACTAAACTTCCCTTGCAACCTCTGATATTTACGGGTAAACTACTTCATATATTTCAGAATAGGGCATGGAGGCACACACAAGAATCATGAGGGTCAGGGCTACACATTGCACAAACCAAGTTGATTCCCCAATTCAGTCACAAGGTTTTGGAGCTTCTTGTCCTTTCCCAGTTCCACTGAAAGCCTTTTGCTTGACTGAGA
>Ga0194037_1000529_pt1 | contig 29614 bp, 28 predicted proteins | sample JunL306m_MetaG_FD_148653 | JGI IMG/M metagenome (GOLD analysis project Ga0194037, IMG submission 148653) | Anoxic zone freshwater microbial communities from boreal shield lake in IISD Experimental Lakes Area, Ontario, Canada - Jun2016-L304-6m | ecosystem: Environmental > Aquatic > Freshwater >...
CTATGTAACTTTGTAAAGAAAATTAACATATTTGCCAGGCAACAATAAATCAACAAAATTATGAGTAAAAATATATTTTTTGAAGAGTTAAATAAAATCAATCATGAGTATGCAAAGGAACTTAAAGCTCATGAAAATTTTAATATTGTCAGAGCATTGCATAATATCAATGACGAAAGACGCTTACATTCGCGTTTTATCGCTTATCTTTTATCTCCAAAATCAAAACATGGTATGAAAGAATTGTTTTTAAAAAAGTTTATTGAATTGATTCCAGAACTTCGGGATTTTGATTTAGAAACGGAAATTTATGTATTTCCTAATGAAATTGAAAAGTCTGAAAAAAACAATATTGACATTTTGATAGAAAATAAAATACAGAATATGGCTATTATTATTGAAAATAAGATATATGCTGGAGATAGCAATCATGATGGAAAACCACAAATGCTTATCTATTTTGATAGGAAAAAGGATGAATTAGGTTACAAAAATCAGGATCAAGAAGCTATCAAAAATATTAAGCTTGTTTATCTAACTTTAGACAGACATAAACCAACGTTATATGAGGAGTTTAATAAACGGAATATTGTACCAACTATAATCGATTACAGAAATGAAATAAAGCATTGGCTGGAAGAATGTATTAATAATGATTTAATAAATGATTTTTTAAAAGAAATACTCCGACAATACTTAAATGTTACTACACAACTTACAAACGATGCTTTGAGGGCAAAAGAACTTCAAAAATTAATTTCTTATTATATTGATTTAGCTTGGAATGAAGAATGTGAGTCAAAAAAAATATCCAAAATGGGTGATTTTATACATGTAAAATGGCATACGGTTGATGACTTTTGGATTGAGCTAATTTCTGACTTAGAAAAGGAATTAAAAGCAATAATAATTGGAAGAATTACAACAGATGAAATAACTAAACAAACACATAAAGACAATAAAAAACCTTATGGTATTTTGATTGAAATACATGAAATACAGCTATATATAATGAATGATGCTAAAAATGGCTTAACAATTGGATTTCCTTCAAGTCCTGTAAGTAGGGCGTATATAAAAAACAACCAAAATTGGTGTACAATTGATAATAATATAAAATTCTCAGATTTTAGTACAGAAGTGACTTTTAGACTGATAAAAAAGGATAATCGAGAAAATTTAATAAAAAAGACCCTTAAAGCTATTGAAATATTTACCAGTAAGTAAGAATTTAAATTATGAACAATAAAAAACTTCTTTACATTCACGGTTTATCATCATCCGGCAATTCAAGTACAGCCAAAAACTTAGCTCAATTATTGCCTGATATAGAGATTATTGCACCTGATATACCAATAAATCCCGTTGAAGCCATACTATATTTACAAGAAATATGTAAATCAGAATCACCCGACATTATTATTGGAACTTCGATGGGTGGATTGTTTGCCCAACAAATGTTCTGTTATAAAAAGGTATTAGTAAATCCAGCTTTTCATGTGTCGGAGTTTTTGAGAAAAAATATAGGTGTTCAATCTTTCTTAAATTCACGAAATGATGGTGAAATAACTTATGAAGTAACCAACTCATTATGTGATGAATACTTTAAAATAGAAAGTATTCAGTTTGACGGCATAACTACTTTTGATAAAGAAAACACATATGCACTTTTTGGAGATAAGGACGAACTTGTAAATTGCCAGAAGGAGTATCTTCTTTATTATGAGAAATTTGAGTGGTTTTCAGGAACACATCGATTGACGTTTAATGATGTTCAAAATTTGGTCGTTCCATTAGTAAAGAGGATTTTAAAATGTTAAAATAACAAGTGTGATTTTAGCTCCGATTAAAACTATTCATTTATTGCAATACTCCCCCGCTCAAAAAGCACCCTTCAAACAAATCATTTTGTTCTGGAACAGTTTCAAAAATTCCATATACAGAAGATCCCGAACCCGACATGGAAGCATACATCGCTCCCATTCCATACAAATCATTTTTTATTTTTTCAATTTCAGGATGGTTTGCAAACACTGATTTTTCAAAATCATTTTTTATTAAATCTTTCCATTCAATCATCGGTTTCTGAATCAATTCTAAGAGCGATATTTCTGGTTTTTCGGGTACTACCAATGAGTAAGCTTCGGGTGTGGAGACGTGAATATCGGGTTTTACAAGCAAAAGAAAGTAGCCTTTCAGCGATAACTTAATCGGAGTGAACACATTACCGATTCCTGTTGCGAATGCAGGTTTATTTTTAATAAAAACTGGGCAGTCGGCTCCTAATAAAGATGCTATTTTTTCTAGTTTTTTTGGAGTAATTTTCAACTCAAACATCTCATTTAAAGCCTTTAGCATGAAAGCAGCATCAGCAGAACCACCACCCAAACCTGCTCCAAATGGGATTTGCTTTGCCAATGAAATATCAATGGGTGGAAATTGGTATTGTGACCGTAACAAACGGTATGCTTTAACGATTAAATTGTTTTCTGGGTCGCCATCTATCGGAATTCCAGATGCCGAAAAGCTATAATCTGAACAGGATTCAGAAATCTGTACATCAAGCACATCACTTAGACCAATTGGGTAAAAAACCGTTTCAATATTATGGTATCCATCAGCACGTTTTTCAACAACATTGAGACCGATATTTATTTTAGCATTGGGAAAAAGAAGCATATTAGTTGGTAGTTTGTAGTCAGTAGTTAGTACAAATAAATGCACAATTGTATTCCATCATTCATTGTTTCGGTGAAAAATAACCAATTATGATTCAAAAGTAATATTTTTTTTGGAATAATTCGTTTTATTTTTTGTCAATAACCTGTTGATAAATATCAGATGGCGAAATGGAAATACTTTAGTACTTTTGAGGTCTTCAATTATGAATTATAAATTATTAATTATTAATTAATTTCAAAATGGCTGAGAAACGAAACTACACAAAAAAACAAACAGGTCCCACTCCTATTCCAGCCAACGAATATGGCAAACTTCCACCGCAAGCACCTGAATTAGAGGAAGCTGTGCTAGGTGCCATCATGATTGAGAAAGATGCATATTCACTAGTATCTGAAATTTTGAAACCGGAATGTTTCTACAAAGTATCACACCAGAAAATTTTCGAATCGATAATGACGCTTGCAATGCATCAAGAACCTGTGGATATGCACACGGTTACCGAGCAATTGCGCAAAAGTGGTGCTATTGATGATGTGGGTGGGCCTTATTATATTACTTTACTCACTGCCAAAGTTTCCTCAGCTGCTCACTTAGAGTATCATGCACGCATTATCGTACAAAAATTCCTGGCGCGCGAATTAATACGGATTTCCAGTGAAATTCAAACCAAGGCTTTTGACGACAAATCCGATGTGGATGATTTGATGCAAGAGGCTGAAGGAATGCTATTTGAGGTTTCGCAACGTAACTTGAAGAAAGATGTTACTCAAATAAGTCCAGTAATTGACGAAGCCATTAAACGTATGCAAGCTGCTGCCAATAAACAAGGTTCAAGTGGTGTTGCAACTGGTTTTCACGGATTGGATAAAGTTACTTCGGGATGGCAAAAGTCCGACCTTATTATTATTGCTGCACGTCCAGCAATGGGAAAAACGGCTTTTGTACTTTCTATGGCTAAAAATATGGGCGTTGATTACAATCAGCCAGTTGCAATATTTTCATTAGAAATGTCCAATGTGCAATTGGTGAACCGTTTGATAATGAACGTTTGCGAATTGGAAGGTGAGAAAGTAAAGAATGGTCAACTAGATAAAGATGAATGGATTAAACTCGACAAGGATATTAAAAATCTAATTGACGCTCCAATTTATGTGGATGATACTCCTAGTTTATCGGTTTTCGAACTTAGAAGTAAAGCACGTAGGTTGGTGAAAGAGCACAACGTTCAATGTATAATTATTGACTATTTGCAATTGATGAATGCCAGCGGAATGAGTTTTGGTAGTCGTGAACAGGAAGTAAGTATCATTTCACGTTCATTGAAAGGATTAGCCAAGGAGCTTGATATTCCAATCATTGCACTTTCGCAATTAAATCGTGGTGTGGAAGGACGTTCGGGTTTGGAAGGGAAACGCCCACAACTTTCGGATTTGCGTGAGTCGGGATCTATCGAGCAAGATGCTGATATGGTATGTTTTATTCACCGACCTGAATATTATCATTTAACGGAAGATGCACAAGGAAATTCGTTGATAGGAATTGCAGAAATTATTATTGCCAAACACCGTAATGGTGCAACTGCAGATGTACAACTGAAGTTCAAAAACGTATTTGCCAAGTTTATGAATAAAGATGATGCCGATAGTAGCGACAATCCATTCAGCAGTGGTTATCAGGTTATTTCGTCCAAAATGAATGATGGAGGTGGATCAAATTTTTATCCTGATGCTCCCGCTATGGCACCAACAACTAGCAATCCATTTCAGGGAAGTGGAAGAAATGACGAAACGCCTTTTTAATTGACAGTTAACAAAAAATGCGGATAATGTTCTATCCGCATTTTTCATGTATCAATTTGTATATTAATGATTTATGGAAGTCAATTTACTTGGATCATGTTTGTGTTTGAAGAAAACTGCGAATAATATGGCCACTATCAATGAGTAAGCAGCAAATGTAAACCAAATTCCTTGCCACTGAAAATTGCCATTCTCTGATTTGAAAAAATTGTCGATAATTAATCCGCTTGACCAACTTCCCAAAATTGCTCCAAAACCGTTGGTCATCATCATGAATAATCCTTGCGCGCTACCACGTATACTCGAATCAGTCTGTGTTTCAATGTATAGTGAACCGGAGATATTGAAAAAATCGAAAGCCATTCCATAAACGATACATGAAAGAATAATCATCCAAAGTCCATCACCTGGATCTCCGAAGCCAAACAATCCAAAACGCAATACCCAAGCCAACATACTGAACAACATTACCATTTTGATACCGAATTTGCGTAGGAAAAAAGGAATGGTGAGAATGAATAAGGTTTCCGACATTTGAGAAATGGACATGATAATTGCAGGATATTTAATTGCTGCCAAATCTTTAAACGCATCTATCTTTTTAAAATCATGCAAAAATGTATCACCATAGGCATTTGTTAATTGTAAAGCTGCACCTAATAACATCGAGAAAACAAAAAACATGGCCATCTTCTTATCTTTAAATAGCGTAAATGCTTTTAATCCCAATGAATCGACCAATGATTTTTTCTCAACTTGGTTGCTCACTTCACAAGTTGGAAGGGTAAATGAATATATTCCGAGCAATAAAGATGCAGCAGAAGCAACATAAAATTGTAGAGCCGAGGTTTCTAACTTAAGCAAACTAACAGTCCACATGGCAACAATAAAACCAACGGTACCCCATACGCGAATAGGTGGATAATTTTTCACAACATCCATATTCGCTTTCTTCATTGCTGAATATGAAACAGTTATCGATAACGAAATTGTAGGCATATAAAACATCATATTCACCAACATAAGCGAAATCATTGATGCTGGTGTGGTCATTTGAGGAAGTAGGAATAATGCAATTGCTCCCATCAAGTGAAAACTTCCCAGAAGTTTTTCTGCATTAACCCATCGGTCCACAATTACTCCTGCTAAAGCTGGCATAAACAACGACGCAATTCCCATTGTAGAAAAAATGGCTCCAAACTCAGTGCCAGACCAGCCCTTGTTTTGAAACCAATAACCACCGATTGTAATTAACCAAGCCCCCCAAATGAAAAATTGAAGGAAACTTAAAAGCGTAAGACGGTACTTTAACGACATAATAGTATTATTTATTTTAGTTTGTGATTTTCTGATATTTTCGTATTCAATTATATGCTTAATATGCAATATGTCATTACTTTACAACCTTATAAATTTAGTTGATAACATATAATAGATTTATTTCTTTTTCCTTTTAATGGCATCACGAATGTGTACTGCCAATTCATATTTTTCATCAACAACTGCCAATTCAAGCATATTTTCCAATGCTTCTAACGAAAAAGTATCTAAATCTTCGACTGTAATTTCTTTATTTACAATATCATCCTGTAAATTTTCATCATTATCATTAATGGGTGTTTCAACTTCAGTTCCAACAATTTCCAAAATTTCCGACTTAATATATATTGGACAATCAGAACGTACTGCCAGTGCAACAGCATCTGAAGTACGTGCATCAACGATAATTATTTTTTTATCTTTTAAAATATGTAATTCTGAATAAAAAACATCGTTTACCATGTCATAAATCAGCACTTTCTGCAAATCAGCATCAAACACATTTAGTAAGCTTTTAATCAAATCGTGTGTTAGCGGGCGTGGTGATTTTTTATTATTCATTTTCAATGCAATCGACTGTGCTTCAGGCTCTCCAATCATTACAGAAAATCGACGATTACCAAACTCCTCACTCAATACCAGCCCATAAGTGCCTACAACCGTTTGATTGTAGACCAATCCTGTTATCGTCAATTTTATCTCAGTGTCCATATAATTCATAATTAAGCGTTCATATATTACAATTTTAATCCCTAATTCGATAGATTTTAAAAAGGTTGGCAAATATACTGATATTTTTAAAAGTACGGATTATTTTTGAACTTTAAAATTGAAAAATATACCTAAACAAACTATTATAAGACAACTTATTGGAAAAATATCAATGCTCCTTACTGTTATTAAATTACTTATATGTACTTTTGCTACTCAAATAAAATAAGCTATTGTTAAATCGTAATTATCGAAAAATGTATATTAAATCAAACATAAATATCCGAAATAAACGTGCCACTTTCGATTACGAAATTATTGATAGGTTTACTGCTGGAATTCAATTATTTGGAACAGAAATAAAATCTATTCGCGATGGAAAAGCCAGTCTTTCAGATACTTTTTGCACATTTATAAAAAATGAATTATTTGTGAGAAATATGCACATTTCTACTTACTTTTTTGGAACATACAATAACCACGATGTGCGCCGTGACCGTAAACTACTGCTAAACAAGCGCGAACTCACCAAATTATCGCGCGGAACAAAAGAAACAGGATTAACTATTGTACCCACCAAACTTTTCATCAACGAAAAGGGATTTGCAAAACTAGAAGTTGGTTTAGCAAAAGGAAAAAAGACCTACGACAAACGTAATACGTTGAAAGAGAAGGAAGATAGACGGTCAATGGATAGGGCTATGAAAGAATAGCAGTACCCATAGCCCCTAAAGGGGATAATATGAGAACCCCTAACCCCTAAAGGGGAACTTTGTTAGTACTGTCAAACTCAAACTTTACTGAAATCAAATGAATAAATGAATAGTATAAAGTATTGAAACCTTTACATGCTTAGTTCCCCTTTAGGGGTTAGGGGTTTCTTTAGGAGTTGTTTTCTTATCTTTCTTACTTTGTTTGGTATACAAAAATCGTTTTATTTTTTGAGAAGCTGTTTTCTCAAATGGTTCATGAATTATATCTACCCGCTTAATTTGCGAAACACGATTCAATTTTGAATTTACTTCTTTTACAAGATGTTGTGTCCAAATGGCATGTTTTTCCTTTTTATCTTCAATCACGGATTTTATATGCTCAAAACTTTTTTCCAGATTTTCCAAATCTAATAATACTTTTGCCACCAAAAATCCATCTTCTTCTAAGACCAATGATTCTACTACAAATTTGTTATTATTGATTATTGATTCAATGTCTTCGGGATAAATATTTTCACCGCTTGCTCCCACTATCGTATTTTTCATTCTACCTTTGATATACAATCGTTTATGGGAATCAAACTGCCCATAATCACCAGTTTTGAACCAACCATCAGTAGTTAACACTTCTTTTGTTGCCTCAGGATTTTTATAATATCCTTTCATCACATTCGGACCTTTTGCCCAAATCTCCCCCACTCCTTTTTTATCAGGATTATTTATCTTTAAATCAACACCTTTCACGGCAAAACCCGTTGATTGCAATTTCGTTTGATGCGTTCCCGCGCCGGCCAATAGTGGCGCTGTTTCAGTCAATCCATAACCAATGGCATAAGGGAAACTGGCTTCTTTAAGGAATCGTTCCACGTTTGCATCTAGCTTAGCACCACCAATTCCAAAAAATGCCAACCGACCACCAAAAGTTTCATAAAGTTTTTTTCCTGCATAACGGTGAATAATTTTCCTAAATAATGCTGTTTTATATATCAATGATTTGAATTGGCTTGTTGAAAACTTGCTTTGAATCTGATTCTTATACAATTTCTCCATGATAAGCGGAACTGCAAGCATCATAGTAGGACGTATTTTGGCCAATGCAGGTAATAATGCAGCAGGTGTGGGTGGTTTTTCCAAATAATATATGGAACTGCCATACATGATTGGATAAAGCATGCCAATGGTGTTTTCGTAGGTATGCGACAACGGTAACAATGACAGAAAAACATCGGAGCTATTAATAGCATGAAAAGTAAAGGATTGCATTGCTGTGAATGTCAGGTTTTTATGTGACAATACCACTCCTTTTGAACGACCAGTGGTACCAGAAGTGTAGATAATAGCTGCCGTATCATCCTCTTTCACTTTTATTTTGGGTACTTTCACTTCCAGAATAACGTCATGATTAACGTTTAATAATGTCAAATCATCAAGTAAAATTTTTGCTTCCAATAAAGGCAATTCCAAACCTTCTACCTTTGAAGATAATCTTTCGCTAACAAAAAGTACTTTTGCTTCCGAATGAACCAACACATTTTCAATCTCTTCACGGGTAAAATCGGGTAAAATGGGCACAATAATTAGTCCATTGGCAACAACTGAAAAATATGCAATCACCCAATTCGGCATATTATGACTCAACAATGCCACTTTATCTTCTTTTTTTAAACCCAAAGAAAACAACAATGCCGACACTTCCTCAATTTGTTTTCCTAACTCGGCATAAGTAATTGGCGTTCCTCCTACAAAAGATACAGCAGGCTTATTGGCAAAATTCTTTATAGAATAATTAATCAATGACTGAAGCGTAAGCGGCTTTGGCTCAATTTTTTTGTGCATAATATCTCGAGAATCAAAAAAAAACGATTGAAAATGAGTGTAAATGTATGCTATATATTTGAATTAATATGCATAAAAATAGAATAAAAACAATGTAGAGCGGTTTCAATATCGATATTTGATTATATATCAAAAAGATAGACTTATTTATAAAACCAGTCCTGAGTTGTTGAATTATTTTTTTCAACTTTCTCTTTTTCCATGTAGTAACAAGTTCACAGCTTCTGTCATAGAGCCAGCTTTTATTACCGAACCCGCATTTACGAAATAAATCTCGTCAGCATTTTCTATGGTATTAAGTCGGTGTGCAATAATAATTCGTATAGTACTTTTTGGCAATTTCTTCAAAATATCTTCCAATAATTGTTCTGTTACAGTATCGATATTGGCAGTAGCTTCATCAAGAATAAGCAGTTCAGGACGGCGAATAACTGCACGCATAAAAGCTATTAATTGCTTTTGCCCCAGACTAATACCATCACCCGATGCTTTTATTTCGGAAGTCAGTCCACCATCAAATCGTTGCACCAAACCATCAAGTGAAACTTGCTTTAATTCTCCTAACAATTCTTCATCCGCCAGTTCGTTAAAGCATTCATTACCATACAATATATTGTCACGCAAAGTACCTGTAAAAAGAAAAGGCTCTTGCAATATAAATCCAATTTTGGCAGTTCTGTCACTTGAACTGTAGGATCGAATATCAGCACCATTGAGAATGATTTGTCCATCGGTCGGGTCATACAAACGTGACATTAGCGAAGCCGTGGTTGTTTTTCCACCACCAGTTGGCCCAACAAAAGCATAAGTTTTCCCACGTTCCAAATTGAAACTTACATCCTTTAATATCTCATTTCCTGGTACATAAGAAAATGAAACATTGCGAAATGATAAAACACAACAGGTTTCATCCTTCACCTTTGTTTCAATAACAGGAAGGTTATTTTCCATTACTAATATCTGTGAAATTCTGTCCCAGCCAGCCAATGCCACCTGAAAGTTAGCCCACAAAGCAGCAATCTGGCGTAACGGATTGTAAAATGAATTGATATACGCCAAAAAACTGATTAATAAACCTAGCGAAAACTGACCTACTGAAATCAGGTAAATACCAAAAGCCAGCACCACCATTTGTCCGATACTTGACGAAAAACCGAAAACTGGCATAAACATATTATTTGCAATACCCGCTTTTACAGCAGTTTGGTAATTTTCGGTATTCACTTCATCAAATCTTTTGCGGAAATAATCACGACGATTAAATGCAACAATTACTTTAAAATTATTCAAGCTTTCCTGAATTTCGGCACTCATTCCACCGGTACTTTTCATGTTTACAGCATTTGTATTTTTTACCCAAGGCGAAATACTTCTAGTAAAAATGAGTAGAAAAAGTGCTGGGACAAGTGCTGCCAATCCTAGCTCTATATTAATGGACAACAAGAAGATACCAGCACCTATCATAGTGAAAATACTACTCATAAACTGTACCAGCGACTGTGAAAAAAACTGGTTGATTTTATCTGTGTCATTATTTACCCTCGAAATCAAGTCGCCGGCTTTGTTTTGATTGAAGAAATCGATGGGTAATTCCTGCAGTTTATTGAATACGGTATTTCGCAAATTAAATAACATTCGTTGTCCAACTCGTCCCATCAATTGCGTTTGGGTGTAACCACTCACCAAAGCCATTGCAAAAACACCAAACAGAATTATCGAATACTTAATAACGCCATCATATTGCTTGGTCATCACAAAAGTATCTACCGCATGTCCTATCAAATAAGGCGCCACAAGGTTCAGTCCCGAATTGATGAGAATAAAAACCATGGCTATGTACATGTTCTTTCGCTCTTTACCCATCAACGTGAGCAAACCTTGCAGCGTAGTTTTCATGCTGACTTTTTCGTTGGTCGAAATGTCTTTTTTTATGTTGAGATTGTAGTTCATAATGTTTCTTCAAAATGATTTGTACTTCTTTGCGAATTGAAAATCTGCACGTATTCCGGACTACTTTTCATCAATTCTTCATGCGTTCCTTTTGCCAGCATTTCTCCTTCTTCCAGCAAAATAATTTGTCCGTAATGCATAATCGGTTCAATCTTTTGCGTTACAGAAAGTAAGGTAATTCCGGGATAATTTTTTTCCACGTTCTCCAGAATTTTCTGTTCAGTCTGATTGTCAACTCTTGCTGTAAAATCGTCGAGTAAAAGTATTTTGGGGTTCAATGCTAATGCACGGGCCAACATAATTCTTTGTTTTTGACCACCTGAAAGGCTCGTACCACGCTCACTAACAATGGTTTCTAAACCTTGCGGCAAAGTATGAATAAAATCAGCAAGTTCAGCAGTATCAATGGCTTTTTCCAGCAATTCATCCGTTACCTTTTCGTTGAAAGCAATGTTTTCACGCAGACTCATATTAAACATTACACTTTCTTGAAAAACAAACCCAATTTGCTGCTGAAATGATTCCTTGTTGTAATCGTTGATGTTTATTCCGTCAAATAATATTGTGCCACTTGTTGGTAAAATCAGCCCTGTGAGCAAATGTAGCAATTGTGTTTTTCCAGCTGCTGTGGGGCCGATAATTGCAGTTTGTGTTCCAGATTGAATGCTCAAGGAAATATCTTTTAATGCTGGTTTATCGCCATAAATCACTGAAATATGCTGCATTTCAAAGTTTCCTTTCAATGGAGTATTTATTGTTCCAGTGTCACTTGTTTCGATGGCATCCAGCACGGCACATATACGGCCATAAGAAACAGAGGCTTGGACTACGAAATTGCTAATAAATCCAATCACAATGATAGGGAAAATTAGAATTACCAAATATGAACTAAAGGCTGCAAAATCGCCCAATGACATGGTACCGGTAATAACATAATGACCACCCAACGCCAAAATAGTAAGTGATGCCAGATTGCTGACAAATACCACAATAGGAATCAAAGTAGCAAAAAGGCTTAGTATGGATATTCCCAAGTTTTTGGCTTGTGTGTTGGCATCCAGAAATTTACGGTATTCCATTGTTTGAGAATTTAGTACCCGAACCAATGCAGCACCCATAATACTTTCGTTGATAACTTTATTCAACCAGTCAATCACTTCGCGACTTTTCTTGAATAAAACGCCCACTTTGCGAAACACAAAGAAAAACGCACCTGCAATTATTGGAATAATAATCAATATTGACAAAGCCAATTCCCAATTAATGGAAATTAAAAGTGCACTTGCTCCTATTAATATAAACAATGACGATGCTAGAGAAACAACTGCCATTGAGACAAACAATTTCACGGAATCAATATCGGATGTGAGGTTTGTAAGCAGTTTGGACGGATTGGCAGTCTGAATAAATGCATAACTCTGACGCGAAATTTTATCAGCAAGTTTTGTTCGTAAATCACGTGCAACTCGCTCAGAAGCATAGGTTTGTAGAATTCCCTGCAAGAATGTAAATACGAATATTACCAATGCAGCTACTAGAAATTCAATAATTAATCGCTCGTACGAAAAGTTTCCTTTGGAAAAGTCATCAATTCCACGCGAAATAAGTTTAGGAATCACCAAATTCACCCCATTACTTATCAATGCAAAACCTATCAAGCTATAAATCATCAGTTTGTATGGTTTCAGTACTGCGAAAATATTGGGTTTTATTGGTTTATTACCCTGTATTTGTTTTTTATTTGCCATTTTATTTTAATAAAGTATCTTGATCGCAATTTACAACGCTAATTGACCCAAAGAAGTTGTAAGAATTATTATTTTTATGCTGGAATAAACTATTTTATTTAGTTTGCAAAGTTACACATTGTAATCCTTAACAAATTATTGATAAGTTATAAAATAATTGGATGTGGTGTGAAAGGTTGTAAACAAATATATCTTGAAATTTTTGGTTTCGAAAGTGGTTGATTTGTCATCAAAAATTTAATACTTTAAATAAAACTGCTCTGATTATTGTTATTTAACAGAAAGGAAATGAAAAATAAAAATAGTTACAATACTTTTGCAGAAAAGTATTGTTTTATCCAGACAGCGCTAATTGAATTCATAAAAAATCATTGAATGAAAAAATTTATTGACATCAAAAATCTCGAATTTAGATATGGTAACCAATCAAAGCTATTATCAGATTTGAATTTGGAAATTGAAACTGGTCGAATTCACGGACTGTTGGGCAAAAATGGAGAAGGTAAAAGTACTTTGTTGAAATTGATTTCAGGGCTGCTTTTTCCTATCAACGGGGAAATTAAGGTCTTGGATTTCGTTCCAGGTAAGCGTTATCCAAAAATGTTGCAAGGAATATTTTTCTTACCCGAAGAAGCTCCTGGCTCGAATCTTAGTATTAAGAAATTCGTAAAAACGTATGCCCCATTTTATCCAAAATTTCGACTGAGTAAATTTTATGATTATATCAATGATTTTGGTATTGATCCATTAACTGCAAATATCAACACAATGTCTTATGGTCAGAAAAAGAAATTTATGATTGCTTTTGGTCTTGGCACCAATACCAAAGTTATATTGATGGACGAACCTACTAATGGGTTGGACATTCCTTCCAAAGGCATTTTTAGGAAAATAGTGAAATCTGTTATTAATGAAAACTGTACCGTCATCATTTCATCACATCAAGTCCTTGATCTAGAAAATCTTATTGATAAAATAATGATAATGGAAGATCATCAAATCGTATTTAATGAAACGACAGAGGATATTCTTAAAAAACTTTATTTTACGGTTGGCGATAGTACAAAAACGGACGAAACCGTAATTTACACTGAGGATACATTAAGAGGATTGAGCCAAGTTTGTGAAAATACATTGGGTAAAGAAAGTAATTTAGATGTTGAAGTATTGTTTAATGCTGTAATTACTCAACCTGAAAACATCAAAAAAGTATTTGGAAAAACAAATGAATAAGTAGTTAAATAAATTAATTATTAAACAGTAAATCTAATTTTATCTACCTTCAAAAAGATTAAAAGAAAAACAATATACATGAAAGCAAACTTTAGTATTAAACGTACGAGCTTATTAATAAAACGTTATTTTGTAGAAAATTTATATAGAGAAATCATGTTTTGGAGCATTATTACTTTGGTATTCACTATGTTTGACCAACGTGACTTTGTTAAAGTGATATTGTACATCAGCGGATTAGTTTTCTCGGTAAATTTATACAAAGAATTTTGGAACGCACCCACAGGTATCCATTTCTTTATGTTGCCAGCCACTCATTTTGAAAAAATTACAGTCGCTATTTTGTTAAACACTCTTTATTATTTTGCTATGACTTTATTAGCCTATTTTTTGGGTCATATGCTCATTATATTAGTGTACCATTTAATTTTAAAAATACCAATTCCAATCAATTGGGACTTATTTGAGGCAACTAAAACCATTTTTATGAATGGTAAAACCTATGTTTCTATTGAAAATGAGTTTTGGACAATTCTTAACAATTTTGCCTTAATACAAGCTTTGTCGATGGCAGGTTCACTCTATTTTAAAAATAATTTTATTACAAGAACTATCTTAAGTGTTTTTGGAGTAGCAATAATTTTTGGTATAATTCAATTGTTACTGATGAAAATATTTTTAGGAGATATAAGCCTGGCTGACAGTATAGTTTATATAAATATTGCATTAAATAACCCCAATATTCCAACAGTTTTAGAGTATTTAGTACGTATTATCGGTTACCTAATAATTCCATTTTTGTGGATAGTGAGTTACTTTAGATTAACAGAAAAACAAGTTTAGAACTTTGTATTGAACTAAACACATTTCAATTTTCAAACCAAATTAAGATTTTAAAGAATTAAAACAAACCAAAATGAAAACAATAAATAGACTTTGTAAAGCTGCTGTAGTTATAGTCATTGTAGGAATAGGATTGGTTCATAATTTGAATAATACATCAATATTTTCTAAATCTTTAAATACTGTAAGTGTGCAATTGGAAAATGACATCCTTGCAAATGATACACTTAAAGTAAACGAAAACCGCTTTTTAAATTATTCAAAATCTGTCATCAAATCAAGTATTCAACAATTAATTTCTAACCTATGAAAACTAGCAATAAATTACTAATTGGGTTGTTTGTATTAGTACTTGTAGGCATGATAATTTATAATTTTGCATTGACTAAAGAGATAAAAAGTGGACAAATACATAATAATCAAACAAATATACAACATCAAGATTCACTTTTAATAGACGTTGATAGTGCTGCAATAAATTATCCAGGAAATCCTCTAAAATAAATGCAGCAAAAAGTTTTTTAATCCTTTTTCTGCTACAATATAAATTGAGTAATTGTATTTTATTTCAAAATAAAACCATTATGAAATCAAAACCAACACTCGTTTTTTGTCTGTTTATGGATGCACTTGGTGCCGCCACCTATTTCATACCCGGAATTGGCGAATGGTTCGATTTGATTTGGGCACCAATTTCTGCATTTATTTTTTATAAGAGTTTTGGAGGAAGAATTGGGCAGGTTGGTGCATTTATTAATTTCATAGAAGAAATATTCCCATTCACGGATATTATACCAACATTCACTTTGGTTTACTTATACAAACGGTTCAAAAAGAGCTAATTGAATTCACCCAAACTTGATTTTTATAATACCAAACTAATTTTCAAGCGATGAATAAACTCTCTATCCATGCATTATTTCATGTTCCATTCGAGGGCTTGGGGTGCATAGAACAATGGATTGGCAAAAATGGACATGATATTACATTTACAAACTTATACACTGATTATCAGCTTCCAAATCCAGATTCGATAGACTGGCTGATTGTTATGGGTGGACCAATGGGCGTGTATGACGAATTGATTTTCCCTTGGTTAATAGAAGAAAAGGAATTTATACGACAAGTAATATCCAAAGGAAAAACAGTGATAGGAATTTGCCTTGGCTCTCAATTAATTGCGGAGGTATTGGGTGCTAAAGTTTATCCCAACAAGCAGAAAGAAATTGGATGGTATGACGTAAAAATTGCTAATTCAGCAAAGAAACTTTCCGCTTTTTCTGAATTCGAAAGTAATTTTCCCGCATTTCATTGGCATGGTGACACTTATGATTTGCCTAAAGAAAGTAAACACCTTTTCAGTTCGGATGTTTGTATCAATCAAGGATTTTTGGTCAATGATAATGTATTGGGACTTCAATTTCATTTTGAGGTAACAGCACAATCTCTGGTTCAAATGTTGGAGTATGGAGCCGATGAACTGATAGAAAGTGAAACGATTCAATCAGCAAAAAGGATATTGGAACAAAAAGAATTGATAGTATCAAACAATCTTAAAATGTTTCAGATACTTGATTATCTGGAAAATAAATAAAATGGCCACTAATCCGCCAGTTGGCCGAGAACTAAGCAAGTATTGATTATTCAAACTCCTAACTTCTTACTACAATCTACTAGCTACTAGCTACAAACTACTTACTAACTACAAACTACTTACTAAATTTATGTTAGAACAAATATTTTACGGAAACACACTTCACGATTGGTTAATATCGCTAGCCATTATTATTGGGGCTATTATTTTGAACAAAATAATCGTATTGCTAAACAAAAATGTCATACAAAAATTAACTGCCAAGACAAATAACCGGCTCGATGACATTTTATTTCAAATGTTGCAAGCACCAGTTTTATTTGGAATTATGCTTTTTGCGATTTGGATAGCTGCAAAACGATTGAACCTAAACCCAGGTTTTGAAAACATAATCCTAAAATCGTTTCAGATACTTATTGTTCTGAATATCACATGGTTTGTGGCACGATTGATGAATGCTATAATTGAGGAATATTGGGTTCCAATTGCCGATGATCCGAAGCACAAAAAACTTGACACGCATCTTATTTCTATCATTCGCCGCACGGTATTGGCCATTATTTGGGCATTGGGTGCTGTTATGGCACTCAATAACATTGGAGTTGATGTTCGGGCCTTGTTGGGAACATTGGGTATTGGTGGGTTGGCATTTGCATTAGCAGCTCAAGATACAATTAAAAATATTTTTGGGGGTATTACTATTTTTACCGATAGACCATTTAGAATTGGTGACCGCATAAAAGTGGACAAATATGAAGGGTTTGTGGAAGATATTGGAATCCGTAGCACGCGTATCCGTACTTTGGAAAAACGATTGGTAACCATCCCAAATTATAAAATGGTGGACGCTCCAATAGAAAATATATCTGAAGAACCCATGCGCCGTGTGTTAATGAAGCTAGGATTGACTTACAATACCAGCCCTGAAAAAATGAACGAAGCGATGGAAATACTAAAAGGTATGCCACAACGAATTAAAAATGTAAACCAAAAAGAAATTGTTGCAGCGTTTACGGATTTTACGGATTTCGCATTAATAATTACCTTTGTTTATTTCATTAATAAACAAGGAGATGTAATGGAAACTCCATCTCAGGTTAACTACGAGATATTGAGGGCATTCAATGAGTCTGGTATTGAATTTGCATTCCCAACACAAACTATCTATTTGGGAAAAGATAGTGCTGTTTCGCTTTCTAAAGATAATAAGGTGCTGAAATAAATCAAATTAAATATTACAAAGTTTCATCACTGTTATCATTTCATTATAGACAAAATTGGATATCGATATTTATCGGTACTAATTCCAAGAAAAAATCGGCTGAATTTCTTTCTGAAATTCAGCCGTTTGATTTTTAAGCCCACAATCCGTTTCTTTTACAGTTTGATACGTTGGTGAGTATTACAAAGCGTCTTTTTCACTTTCCACACAGCTCAAAAAAATGTTGAAATGTATTAGTTATTCATGACCGTCATTCAAATCAGATATTTTTTTCAAAAGTATCTATTCTATCTACAGTAATAGCATTCAATAAAATAAAAGTGTCCAATCTGTCTGCTCTAAAAACCAGTTGTTAAAGTAAAAGTGGCAAATCTATCAACTAAAGATGCTACTTGTTAACAATAATGGCTCAAAAATTCAAATAATTTGTTGATTTTAGTACTAAAATACACATAATTCTGTCCAAATTAGACAAAATAAAAACGTGAGTGGCAAATCTATTCGACAAATCGGGCTATTTTTTTTTGAAAATATCCATTCTGTCGTCTCAAAAGGACACTTGTTAAACCAAAAATGTCCGATTTGTCAGACAAATCGAACACTTATTAAAAAATATGGGTAGTTTTTCGCTAAAACAGGATGTATATTGTAACAAATTGACTGTTTTACAAGCTCAATTTGGACTAAAAAAAACAAAGTGGTTAAAAAACATGATTTATTAGACACTTTCGTTTTAACAACAGCCTTTTTGAGTCGGCAAAAGATATACTTTTGTTTTAACGAGTATCATTTTGAACAGTTCAAAATGAAACTCTCAAAAAAGTGGAGTCCGAAAAACAAATACATTTGGGAGCAAATAAAATTAAAATATGTGTGGACTAACTATAAAATGAGTAAGCAATTGTTCGACAAAACATTAGGAGTGTCATTAGTATTAACTAGAAATAAAAATGAAACAAGTCATCTGCCAACTCTTTACACCCATTCTTCCTTCAGCACATCGCCCCTAGTTCCGATAACGATAAGTTTCATTGGAATTTTTTTACCCGATTCTGCAACAGCTTTGGATGCCAATTGCAACAAACCACCACAGCAAGGCACTTCCATTATAATAACCGTAAGTGTATTAATAACAGAGTGTTGAATCATTATCTTCAACTTTTCTATGTACGATTCTTTGTTGCTATCGAGTTTTGGGCAGGCAATGGCGAGGATTTTTCCTGCCAGAAAACGGTTGTGAAAATCGGCAAAACTAAATGCAACACAATCTGCTGCCAACACCACATCTGCTCCTTTGAAATATGCAGCATCCGGATTCAACAAATGCAATTGCACTGGCCATTGACGCAGTTGTGAAGCATTTTCTGTAACAGTAGGAGCTGCAGAAGCCATCCGAAAAGTTGCAGTTTTGGTTGCTGCAGGAGCAAACGACATTTCATTACTTCCGGGACATGCACAAACAGTTGGGGCTTTTGGTGCTGGTGAAGGTGCATTATGAACAGACGCAAAGTCTAGTTCAATGTTATTCTGTTTCAGCCACATAACGCCTTGTTTGAGAAGGTCAAATTCTCCATGATCTTTCAAATGTCTGAGGTGCGCCAAAATGGTTTTTTCGCCTTTTGGTACCATGCGTTGAATAACCGCAATTTCGTCATAAGGTTCCGCTTCGCGCTCTTCGAGGGTGATGGCACCTACTGGACAATCGCCAATGCAAGCGCCCAGTCCGTCGCAATACAGCTCGCTAATCATGCGCGCTTTGCCATCTATCATTTGAAGTGCCCCTTCGTGACAACCGCTCACACAAGCCTCACAACCATTGCAAAGTGCTTCGTCTATCTTTATAATTGTTCGTTTCATGAATTCATATACTATTTTTTCATTTACCATTTACTATTCATCCTATAAATGGTAAATAGTAAATGAATAAATGGTCAATTATTTAATCATTGTCAATAACATTTTAAACTTTTCGGTAGCAATCACCGAATGTCTTACATTGGCGGGCATGATAATGCTTTCACCAACAATCAGATCGAACGAAACACCATCTATAACTACCTCACATTGACCATCAAGTACTTGTAAAATGGCATCAAATGGAGCAGTATGTTCGCTCAAAAATTCGCCTTTATCGAATGCAAAAAGCGTTAGATTTCCTCTTTCGTTGCGAATGATAATTTTACTAACTACTGAGCCATCATTATATGCTACTTTATCTGTTAAACTGAATTTCTCGGCGGTGGGGAATATTTTGTTTTCTTTATTGAATGTGTAATCAGCCATAATTTTATTTTTTTGTTTATTTATTATACTGCAAAAGTACTATAGAAGTAACAATAAAAGTGTAACAACTGTTACACTTTAAAATTTTGTTTGTAATTTTGTTCCAAAACACCATAAGAAGCAAAAGACATTGTAATGCTAATATAAAATATGGAAAACGTCGACTTGTCTGCATGTCCGATTTGTAGCAGTTTGAATATTGAAGATAATGAGGACTTTTTGCAGGATTTGAAATGCAGCATAAAGACTTATCCCAAAAATGAATTGATTATTCATCAGGGCGACGTGTGTGATGCATTATATATGCTAACACAAGGTTCGGTGAAGACCGAAATGATTACCGAAAATGGGAGTTTGTTGGGCATTGAAATCATCAAGGCTCCTCGCCCACTCGCTCCGGCTTTTTTGTTTTCAGACAATAATCATTTTCCTGTGGATGTTACTACCCTAGAAGATGTGGAAATTATGCGCATTCCGAAAGACGAAATTATGCGGTTGATGATGACCAATCCTGATTTCATGAAACAATTTCTGAAACATAATTCAAACCGTACTCAATTTCTAACCAATCGGTTACAATTATTATCCATTAAAACCATTAAAGGGAAATTGGCACATTTTTTATTGGAACAAATTACAGCCGATGAAAAAAGTTTTACAATGAATCGTAATCAAACCGAGTTGGCAGATTTTTTTGGAGTGGCTCGTCCGTCCTTAGCACGCAGCTTATCGGAAATGGTTCAGCAAGGAATTATTAGCATAAACAAAAAAGAATATACTATTTTGGATATGAAGCGGTTGAGAGAGCAATTGGTTTAATAGACTTCATAAAAAAAGCCTCTTCCAAATAAGGAAGAGGCTTTTTTATGAAGTCTAACAATTATCTTTTCCTTCGTAATAATTTATGAATGCCAAATTTACCATTCTGGTACCACCCGGCGTTGGGTAATTTCCGGAGAAATACCAATCGCCTGAATTGTTTGGACAAGCTTTATGTAGTCCCTCAATGGTTTGATAAACCAGTTCCACAGGGCAATTAACGTCACCCGGTGTTAGCATTTCCGCTATTTTCTTTGAAATTTCTTCTTGCGAAAATGGCTTGTAAATATCAGTCACATAATTGATGATTTCCTCTTTTGGCAAAAACTCTTGTGCTTTTGATTTTTGATAAACCTCATCTATAATGCTCTGTTGACCAGTTTCTTTCAACAATTCAATGGCAGCACGGAATGCACAAAACTCGTTCATTCTGGCCATATCAATTCCATAATAATCGGGGTAACGAATTTGAGGCGAAGAAGATACGATAACTATCTTTTTGGGTTCCAGTCGATTCAATATCTTTAAAATACTCTGTTTTAGCGTTGTTCCGCGTACAATTGAGTCATCAATAGCCACCAAGTTATCAACTTTCCCACGACGGATTGAACCATAAGTTACATCGTAAACGTGAGTAGCCAAATCATTTCGTTCATCATTGGTAGAAATAAAAGTACGTAATTTTATGTCTTTAATCAATACTTTTTCAACACGCGTTTCTTGATTTGTGGCAGCTTTTATTCCATCCATCATACCATAAAAGGCAACTTCGGCAGTATTTGGAATAAATGAGAAAACGGTATTTTCAACATCGTTTCCAATGGCTTCAAGGATTGGTTGTGCCAAAGATGCTCCTAATTGCTTGCGTTCCTTATAAATATCTACATCACTACCACGAGAAAAATAAATACGCTCGAACGAACATTTAGTCAGTTCCTCTGCTGGAGGACGAATGGTTTCAAATTTAACGGTTCCATTCTTTTTGATTATCATTGCCTCGCCAGGCATCAATTCTTTCACATCTTCCTCTTTCACATTCATGGCAGTCTGAATTACAGGACGTTCGGAAGCAGTTACTACTATTTCATCGCTGATATAATAAAACGCTGGGCGAATACCTTTGTGATCGCGAAAAACGAATGAATCGCCATGACCCAACATACCACAAATGGCATATCCACCATCCCACAATTTTTCCGATTTACGGATAAAAGAAGCTATATCGAGATTATCTTCAATCTTTTGAGTAATGGCTAAGTCGTTGGTATAGCGCTGCTTGATTTGATTATACTCTTTCTGCACTTCCTGATCAAGCTGAAAACCAAGTGACTCCAACATTAAAAAAGTATCACCTTTATCGCGAGGATGTTGTCCTTTTAAAGTTAAATGATTAAATAATTCATCAACATTTGTGAGGTTAAAATTGCCCGCAAGCACCATTGTTCTGTTTTTCCAGTTGTGACGACGTAAAAACGGATGAACATAAGACAAACCACTCTTACCTGTTGTACTATAGCGCAAATGTCCCATATAAAGCTCACCTGCAAACGGTAATTGGGATTTAGATTTTACAGGATATTTATATACATCTTCAGTCACTTTTGCCATCTTGTTATTAATGGTAGCAAAAATCTCTTGAATTGCATTTTTACCTTCCACTCTTTCGCGCCAAATATACTCTTCGCCAGGAGGCATGTCCAATTTTACGGTAGCAAGTCCCGCACCTTCTTGACCACGGTTGTGTTGCTTTTCCATGAGCAAATACATTTTTTGCAAACCGTATTGCCACGTTCCATACTTCTCCTGATAAAAATCTAAAGGCTTTAACAGCCTAACCATTGCTATTCCGCACATGTTTATTGAGTCTTTTGTCTAAAAACAAAGGTCAAAAGTCTTTCGACATTTGACCTTTGATATTTTGTTTTTTTTATTCTACTGTTACCGATTTGGCCAAATTACGGGGCTGGTCAACATCGCAACCTTTTACAACTGCTATATGATAAGCCAATAATTGTAAGGGAATTGCAGCCAACAATGGGACCAAACATTCTTCCGTATCAGGAATACTAATGGAATAATCCGATAGGTTTTTTACCACTACATCACCTTCAGTGACGATAGAAATTATTTTACCTTTTCGAGCTTTAATTTCCTGAATGTTGCTTACTACCTTTTCGTACATACCCGCACTTGGAGCAATTACCACCACAGGCATTTCTTGACTAATCAAGGCAATAGGACCATGTTTCATTTCGGCAGCTGGATAACCTTCGGCATGTATATAAGAAATTTCCTTCAATTTCAACGCACCTTCTAGTGCAACCGGGAAATTGTAACCACGACCTAAGTAAATGAAATTTTGAGCGTAAGTAAAGGTTTTCGCAAATTCAGCGATACTTGCATCTTGCTTCAAAATCTCGGTTATTTTTTCTGGAATTCTACCCAATTCTTTTACAATTTGTAAATAATTATCGTTATCCAAAGTTCCTTTTTCTTTTCCAATCATCAAAGCAAGCATTGTAAGTACTGTTACTTGTGCTGTAAATGCTTTGGTTGAAGCTACTCCAATTTCTGGACCAGCATGCGTATAACATCCTGAATGCGTGTTGCGTGGAATAGAAGAACCTACCACATTGCAAATTCCAAAAATAAATGCACCGTGCGATTTGGCCAATTCTACAGCTGCCAATGTATCGGCAGTCTCACCCGATTGTGAAATGGCAATTACCAAATCATCTGGGTCAATTACCGGTTTGCGATACCTAAATTCCGAGGAGTATTCTACTTCAACAGGGATGCGTGCAAACTCCTCGATGGCGTATTTTCCAATTAACGCTGAATGCCAAGAAGTTCCACAAGCAATAATGATAATGCGTTTTGCGTTCAGAAACTTCTCTTTGTTATCAATAAATCCAGCCAGAGTAATATTGTTAGCTTCAACATTCACACGACCACGCATACTGTCGCTCAATGTTTTAGGTTGTTCAAAAATTTCTTTGATCATGAAATGAGGATAACCACCTTTTTCCAATTGACTCAAAGTCATTTCAAGTTTTTTTACTTCATGCGGTTTCTCTACATTTCCAATTGTTCTTACTTTCAATTCTTTTCCACGTTGCAAAGTAACAATCTCTTCTTCACCAATATAAACTACTTTATTGGTAAATTCAACGATAGGAGTTGCATCAGAAGCCAAAAAGAACTCATCTTCGCCAATTCCAACCACAAGTGGACTTCCTTTGCGCGCAGCAACTATCAAATCAGGTTGCCCTTTTTCAATCACGGCAATAGCATAAGCTCCAACAACTTGATTTAATGCCAATTGCACCGCCTTTGTTAAATCAACGTTATTTGATTTTTTAATATATTCTATCAATTGAATTAAAACTTCAGTATCGGTTTCGCTAGAAAAAGTATATCCAAGTTCTTTCAATCCTTCTTTCAATACAGCATAATTTTCAATTATTCCATTGTGAATCAATGCCAATTCCTCAGATTGTGAATAATGCGGGTGTGCATTAACTTGGTTTGGTTCACCATGTGTAGCCCAGCGGGTATGCGCAATACCGATAGTACCTTGAATATCTTTCTGTTCTGCAAAATGAACCAAGTCAGAAACCTTGCCTTTTGCCTTGTACACATTCAATTTGTCGTCATGCAATAAAGCAATTCCGGCACTATCATATCCTCTATATTCTAGTCTTTGAAGACCCTTTATTAATATCGGATAAGCTTGCTTATTACCGATGTAACCTACAATTCCACACATAGTTAGCTGTTTTATTTGTGAGATAATTAAATGTTAGTTCTTTTTTTTAATATTGTTATATGAAGTAATTAAAAATGATTTTGCTATAATTGTCAAAACATCACCAATTTCCTTTTCGTAAGCGATTTAACGCTTCAATAGTATCTTCGCGGCTACTGAAACCAGTAAAACGCATATATCCTTCGCCAGTTGACCCGAAAACGATTCCGGGTGTTCCAATTACATTATATTCGTACAATAATTGATGAAAAAACTTCCATGAAAGCTGATCATCAGGGATTTTGAACCATACATAAGGCGAAGAAATACCACCGTACACTTCAAATCCAAACGATAATAATTCAGTCCTGATGAGTGAAGCATTGGTTAGATAATAGTTCACCAATTCTTGCGTTTCAACTTTCCCTTTTCGTGAATAAATTGCCTCTGCAGCTCTTTGCACAACATAGGATACGCCATTTGTATAATTGGTAATTCTACGGCTCCACAATTTTATTAAAGGTACACTGTCCCCAATTTTTGTATATACCATCAATTCAGGCGGAAAAATTGAATATCCACAACGTAAACCTGTAAAACCTGCAGTTTTTGAATAAGTACGAATTTCGATTGCTACTTTTTTAGCACCTTTAATTTCGTAAATACTTCTAGGTACATTTGGTTCATTCACATAGGCTTGATAAGCACCATCATATACTATAATACTTTGATGTTCAATGGCATAATCTACCCAACGTTTCAATTCTGTTTTTGTCAATACTGTTCCTGTTGGATTATTAGGATTGCACAAGTAAATCACATCCACTTTCTCCATTGGCAATTCTGGTATAAAATCTGTTTCGGCTGTACAACGCAAATAAACAATATTACTCCACTTTTGATCATCATTCAACATCCCTGCTCGACCACTCATAATAGTAGCATTTTCGTAAACAGGATACACAGGATCTGCAATTGCAATTATATTATCCCGTCCCAAAATATGACCAATATTTCCTATGTCGGATTTTGCTCCATCGTTTACAAACACACTTTCTTTATCCAACACTACACCCAAAGTACGATAATCTTTGAGGATTTTTTCTATCAAAAAATCATAACCTTGAGGCGGACTATACCCTCTAAATGTTTCAGGCTGACCCATTTCGTCAATGGCCTTGTGCATGGCATTCACTACTTCATTGGGCAGTGAACGAGTGACATCGCCAACGCCTAAACGGATTATTTTTGTAGTAGGGTGTGTGATTTTAAAGGCATTAACGCGCTTCTCTATTTCGTCAAAACAGTAGATTTCGGGAGTTTTTAAATAATTCTCGTTCGCTAATGCCATTCAGGAGAAGGGTTAATAATATGAAGATTAGATTTAATGTAGAAACAAAGTGCAAAATTGCAATTTTTTTTTGATTTATGAAAATGATTTGCTTTAAAAGATTCGAAGAGTTTGATAAGTTTAAAGTCTTTGAAGAGTTTGAACTTTAATTCTCCAACATATTAACGATAGTCCGACCCTTTAGTTTACCCATTAATATTAAATCTATAGCATCTTTTATTTCATCCAGTCCTATTTCGTTGTATAATTCCATGAGGTTATCGGGTTTCCAATCATTGGCTAATTTATTCCACAAATCTATTCTAGCTTGCTTTGGGTAATTCTGAGATGAAACCCCAACGAGTGAAATCCCTCGCAAAATAAAAGGAAATACACTCATATTCAATTGTGTAGACGATACACTCCCACAAGTTGTAACCACTCCCAAGGGTTGCAATGATTTGATAATATTTTCCAAAATTGGACCACCTACCGTATCTATTCCTCCAGCAAAAAGTGCAGTAAGCATAGGTCGTTTGTCAACTGTTTGAAATTCTGTTCTTGAAATAACCTTCGTTGCACCCAAGTTGAATAAAAACGGATATTCAGTTTCTTTTCCAGAAATGGCTACCGTTTGATAACCGAGCTTATGAAGCAATGATAATGCAACAGAACCTACACCACCAGTTGCTCCAGAAACGATTATTTTTCCATCGGTAGGTTTTATTTTCTCATTCAATATTGTCATGGAAATTCCGGCAGTAAAACCAGCAGTTCCAATAATCATGGCTTCTTTCAATGTGAGTCCTTCGGGAAGTTTAACAACCCAATCGGCTGGCACACAAATATATTGTCCAAAACCACCAGCGGTATTCATTCCTAAATCATAACCAGTCACTATTACCTCATCGCCAACATTAAATTGACTATCAGCAGATTGCTCAACAACTCCAGCCGCATCGATTCCAGGGGTATGTGGATATATTTTGGTAACACCCTTATTTCCAGTAGACGAAAGGGCATCTTTGTAGTTTATCGACGAATAATGAACACGAATGAGCACACCGCCCAAAAGCAAATTTTTGGTATCCAGAATTTTTATACTTTGTGTATAATTTCCATTCAACTCTTCAACCACAAAAGCTTTATATTGAATACTTTGCACGATACTATTAATTTAATTGATGATATCTATTTTCAAGCTTTATAGAAATAGAAAAACGTTGAAGTAACAATGTACATCAACGCCTAAATATTTTTTTAAATTACAACCAAAAATAGGTGTATATTATTGTTTTACAGCACTTACCTGATTGTCACGCATAGAACAAGAACCATTAAAAACAGCATTTGGTTCCACAATAAGTACCTTAGTTTTCACATCTCCTGTAATTATAGCAGTTGCACGGAGTGATAATGTTTCTGCAACCACAATATCTCCGTCCACGGTACCAATAATTTCGGCATTAACACACGAAATTGAACCTTTTAGAAAGCCTTTTTGTCCAATAACTACTTTTCCGTTACAACTGATAGTTCCTTCTACTTCGCCATCAATTCTAAAATCTGTATCTGCAAAAATTTTTCCTACAATCTTGCTTCCGTTTGTGAGTGCATTGTACATTGCACCAGCATTTGTTGCTACTTCTTTAGCCATAAATCTACGAGTTATTGTTTTGAGAGTTCAAAATTACGATATTTTTTCTTATTAAAAAAATCTCAGCTTAAAAAACTCAATTTAAGCAGAGTAAATTGCATTTTATTCATTGTTAGAAAAAACACAAATTAAAGCTATCACATGTTGGAATGTAAAAAAAATCAATTACTTTTGTTTGAATAATTGTATAAAAAATCACATGCAGATTAAGCATTTACAAAACAAATCAATCGATTATGCACTTTGGGATAAATCTATCTCGGAGTCAATCAATCAATTAACTTATGCTTACAGTTGGTATTTGGATGTTGTATCGCCAAATTGGGAAGCATTGGTGAGCGAAAATTATGATTATATAATGCCCCTACCCCTCAAACGGAAATATAAATTACCCTATATCGTTCAGCCAAAACTCACCCAACAATTGGGCATTTTTTCAACCCAAATTATTAATGAGAATGTGGTACAACTATTTATCAATGAGCTGCCTTCTTTTAGTTATGAACTGAATTTGAACGAACAAAATTTTTATCAAAATGCAGAAGTTTGTCCAAATTACATTTTGGATTTAAACCAAACCTACCAACAAATAACCAGTAATTATTCGAAAAATACCAAGCGAAATATTGAGAAAGCCACAAAAATGCAATTGAAAGTTCGATATGAATTATCCCTTGATGCATTTATTACTTTCTATTATTCTGTCAATAAGAAATACAATTCGGCTGAACAATCATTTGTTGAAGAGCTGATTAAAACTGGAATTTCAAAGGAAAAAATGAGTTTGTTTGGCGTACTATCGGCTAAAAATGAGATAATTGCAGCATTGTGTTTGATGCATTCATCCAACCGACTGACTTATTTATTGCCAGTATCTAACGAAGAAGGAAAAAATTCATCAGCAATGTTTTTACTCATTGATCAATTGATTCAGAATAATGCTGATAAAAATTGCCTATTTGATTTTGAAGGCTCTCGTATAGAAGGAATTGCAAGATTTTACAAAGGATTTGGGGCATTAAATCATCCTTATTATATTATTAAAAGATTTAGACCTGAGTTTTTGATTGGTAAAATATAAAATTTAGTATGTCAAAAAAAATAATCCTTTTAAATACTGGTCACTACTCATTGGATGATAGGGTTTTTTATCATCTGGCAAAAAGTCTATCAAATTTTGGATACGAAATTCTGATTATTTCAACAAAAGAAGATTTAGTATGCTGCATTGATAATATTCAAATTAAATCATACAGTGATAGCAAGTTATCACACAAAGAGAAAGTAGTAAAAATAGTAGAATCATTAAATGAGTTCATGCCAGATATTGTTATTTGCGATTCTCCGATCTCAATTATTGCATCAAGTATTTTTAAAAGAAAATGCAAAACAAAAATCATCTACGATTTAACTGAATGGTATCCTTCAAAGAAAAATTTCAGGTTTGAACAGGGCTTCAAAAAAATCAGAAAATTTATAGTTTTAGTATTATTTAATCTTTTTGCAGGGATAAAAACAGATGGGTTCATCTTTGGGGAACATTATAAATCATTGCCTTTCAGATTTTTGTTCTTTTGGAAACCGTTTGAATTCTTGCCATATTACCCTGATTTAACTTACATTGAAAACTACCCGATAAAACAAATAGACACCCAATTAAATCTATTTTATAGTGGTATTATTAATGTTGACAAGGGAATTGATGCTCTCATCAATGCAATAGATATTGCAAGTAAGTTGAGGCCCAATTTACAGTTCAATCTTCAAATTATTGGATACTTTCCTAGTCCATCAGATCAAGTTCATTTTACAGACATTTGCTCAAATCTAGCCGCTAATGTGATCGTAGATGTTCAAAACAAATTAGATTTTTTAGATTTCTGTAAAGTTATTGGTAAATCAGATTTATTTTTTGATTTACGAATTATTGATTTGGAAAATACTTTTTGTATGCCAATAAAATTATTTTATTATTTGGCATGTGGGCGACCTGTTATCTATTCAAAACTTCGTTCAATTAAAAAAGAAATTAAAAACTTTAACTACGGTTATTTATGCTATCCTAATGACAGTCAACAGATTGCTATGCATATTATTGATTATATAGAGAATCCTGAAATTTATAT
>Ga0194037_1000531_pt1 | contig 29506 bp, 36 predicted proteins | sample JunL306m_MetaG_FD_148653 | JGI IMG/M metagenome (GOLD analysis project Ga0194037, IMG submission 148653) | Anoxic zone freshwater microbial communities from boreal shield lake in IISD Experimental Lakes Area, Ontario, Canada - Jun2016-L304-6m | ecosystem: Environmental > Aquatic > Freshwater >...
CCCCGGAGGGCCGCTTCCCAGGCCGCCACCGGACCCCGGAAGGCAGCGATGTCCGGCGTGATCCTGCGCAGGGCGTGGAGGGGGGTGGGATCTGCCGGCAGGGGCAGGAGGGGCATGGCGGCCCTGCCGGCGCCGCCGCATTTCTGCGCGCGGTGCTAGGAACGCTTATTTCGTTCCAGCACCTACGACCTCTGAGAAGATGAACCCGGAGGCCTGATGGATTTCCAGCACGACGCCCGGACGGTACTCACCCTCGATGCGGGCGGGACCACCTTCACCTTCGGCGCCCTGCGAGGCGGCCAGCCCCTGGTGGCACCCCGCACCCATCCCTCCCGGGCGGATAACCTGGCGGCCTGCCTGGCGGGCATCGAGGCGGGCTTCCGTGAGGTGTGGCTGGAGTGCGGCGGCGCGGCCGCCATCAGCTTCGCCTTCCCCGGGCCCTCGGACTACCCCAATGGCGTCATCGGGGATCTGGGCAACCTGCCAGCCTTCCGGGGCGGCGTGCCCCTGGGACCCCTCCTCGAGGACCGCTTCGGCGTGCCTGTCTTCATCAACAACGACGGCGACCTCTTCACCTATGGCGAGGCCATCGGCGGCCTGCTGCCTGAGGTGAATGCGGCCCTGGTCGCCGCCGGCAGTCCCAAGCGCTTCCGCAACCTCTTCGGCATCACCCTGGGCACGGGCTTCGGCGCTGGCCTGGTGGTGGATGGCAAGCTCTTCCTGGGGGACAACGCGGCGGGGACAGAGATCTTTGCCGTGCGCCACCGGCGCCACCGGGAGTCCTTTGCCGAGGAGGGCGTGGCCATCCGCGCGGTGCGGCGCGTCTATGCCGAGGCAGCGGGACTCTCGCCTGAGGCAGCCCCCGAGCCCAGGGCCATCTTCGCCATCGCCATGGGGCAGCAGCCTGGCGATGCCAGGGCGGCTCGGGAAGCCTTCCATCAGCTGGGCGAGGCGGCCGGGGATGCCCTGGCCAACGCCCTGACCCTGGTGGATGCGCTGGTGGTGGTGGGTGGCGGCCTCAGTGGCGCCGCGCCGCTCATCCTGCCCAGCCTGGTGACGGAACTGAATGCGCCGCTGACGGCACTGGATGGCCGCTCGGTCATGCGCACGGCGCTGCAGGCCTTCAACCTGGAGGACCCCAACCAGCGGACCGCCTTCCTGCAGGGAGACGTCCATCAGCTGCCGGTGCCAGGCACGGACCGCACCGTGCCCTACGACGCCCTCAAGCGCACAGGGGTGGGCCTCAGCCGCCTGGGCACCAGCGAGGCCACGGCCCTGGGGGCCTACGCCTTTGCCCTGGCCCGCCTGGACGCCTGAGTCCTTCGCTCCAGGTCTCCCTACATGTTCAGCGCGCGGCCGTAGACGGCGCGGGCCGCCTCGGGGAACACCTCGTTCAGGGTGGGGTGCGGGTACATGGTGTTGATCAGCTCCTCCACGGTGTACTCCCCGCCCATGAGGGCCACGCTGGAGGCCACCAGCTCCGTGGCCTTGGGGCCCAGGATGTGGATGCCGAGGATCTCGCCGTACTGCTTGTCCGCGACGATCTTGATGAAGCCGTGGGGCTCGCCAATGATGTTGGCCTTGGCCATGGGAGAGAAGGGGAAGGTGCCCACCTGCACATCGTGGCCCTTGGCCCGGGCGGCCTTTTCGCTGAGGCCCACGGTCCCCACCTCGGGGTCGCAGTAGGTGCAGGCAGGGAAGCGGTCGTAGCGCACCGGGTGGGGGTGCACGTCCACACCCAGGCTCTGGGCGGCATGCTCGGCGGCCACGATGCCCTCGTCGCTGGCCACGTGGGCCAGCCAGGGGGTGCGCACGATGTCACCGATGGCATAGAGGCCAGGCTCGCCGGTCTGCATGAAGCGGTCGATCACCACGCAGCCGCGGTCCACCTGGGCCTTGGTGGCCTCGAGGCCGACGCCCTCCAGGCGCGGGGCCCGACCCACGGCCACCAGCAGGTGGCTGCCCAGGACCTCGCCAGGGGTCTCGCCTTCCAGGTGGCAGAGGACGCCGTCCTCCCGCCGCTCGATGGTGGTGATCCTGGTCTTGGTGCGCACGTCGATCTTGTAGCTCTTGCGCAGGATCTTGGCCAGCTCCAGGCCGATGTCCTCGTCCTCCAGGGGCAGGATGGTGTCCATGAACTCCACCAGGGTCACCTTGGATCCGAGGCGGCTGAACACCGAGGCGAACTCCACGCCAATGGCCCCGGCACCCAGGATCACCAGGTGGCTGGGCAGCGTCTTCAGGTCCAGGATGTGGTCGCTGTTGAGCACCTGGACCCCGTCGGTCTCCAGCCCAGGGATGTCCTTGGGGCCAGAGCCCGTGGCCAGGATGATGCGCTTGGCCTCGTGGACCTCGCCCTCCACCGCCACCCGGCCGCTGCCCTGGAGGCGGCCGAAGCCCTTCAGCACCGTCACCTTGTTCTTCTTCATGAGGAACTCGATGCCCTTGGCGTTCTTGAAGACGATGCGGCCCTTGCGCTTGACGATGGTCTCCAGATTGGGGGTCAGGGCCTTGGGGTCCGACCCATCGATGCCATAGTCGCTGGCCTCCTGCATCTGCTCCAGTCGGTGGGCGCTCTCCAGCCAGGTCTTGGCAGGGATGCAGCCCCGATGGAGGCAGGTGCCCCCCAGAAGGGGATCCTTCTCCACGAGGGCCGTGGTCAGGCCCAGCTGAGCTCCGCGGATGGCGGCTATGTAGCCGCCAGGGCCCGAACCAATGACGATGAGGTCGAAAGCAGCCATGCCAATCTCCAGGAATCAGGGATCCCATGATCCCACAGCCCTGGGAGATGTCTCAGCCTAGGCGTAGACCAAGGCGGACCGGACTTCCGCACGGGTCGCCTTCCACTCGGCCCAGGCCACCTTCAGGTCGGCGCGAAGAACCACCAGCGACGATTGCCATTCCGCTTTGGCCTCCCCCCAGGCACCGGCCTGGGCCACCCCCTTGGCCCGCCACTCGGCCTTCTTCATAACCCAGGCCTCGCGCCGGTCGTGCAGGGCCTCCAAAGCCTTGTCCAGCCGCAAGCGGGCTGCCTCGAGCCGGGCCCGCATGGGCTGGGCGATGCCAGGACTGGCAAGGGCCAGGCGCTCCTGCAGGCGCTTCTCCTCCATCCGTAGGCGGGCGCGGGTCATGGCCGCCCGGGGTACACGCCGAAACTTGTCCACGAGCCCCCCCCAGGCCAGCAGATTCAGGAGCCACTTGGTGGTGTCCCATTGGTACCAGAGGGCACCGTTGCGGTAGTCCCACTGCCAGTGGTGGTGGAAGTTGTGGTAGCCCTCGCCATAGGTGAAGGGGGCTAAAAACCAGTTGTCGCGGGCCGTGGTGGCGTCGCTATAGGGTCGGCTGCCGAACGTGTGTGCTGCGCTGTTGATCAAGAAGGTGGTGTGGTGGGTCGTCACGATGCGCAGCACCAGACCGAAAACCAGGTGACCAACAAGGTTCCCTGTGGCCAGTCCCACCCACAGGGGTAGCGTGGCCACCACGGCGCCGATGAGAAAGTGGTGCCGGTGCTGCCAACGAATCAGGGGATCCCGCTCCAGGTCAGCCACGCCGGAGATGGGCCGTCCGCTCTGCTCCATCACCCAGGTCCAGTGGGCGTACCAGAACCCCTTGCCAATGGTGTAGGGATCCTGCTCCGTGTCCACGTGGCGGTGGTGAACCCGGTGATCACTGGACCATTTCAGCGCCGAGTTCTCGAAGGCCGCAGCCCCGAAGCAGAGGAAGAGGAATCGGACCAGCCAGGAGGCGCGGTAGGCCCGGTGGCTGAAGAGCCGGTGGTAGCCCCCGCTGATAGCAGTCCCCACCAGCCAGGTCATGCCAAGGAAGACCAGGGCCTCACTCCAGCGGATTCCAGAGGTTGCAAGGCGCCAAGGCACGGCCACCAGTGCAATGCTGAGGGTGAGGGTCAGAAACACCGTATTCAAAAGGTTCCAGCGTCGAGCCTCGACCATTTCATAGACTCCAAAAATGAGTTCTATTGTACCGAAGGAATTGGGGAGACGCCGGGATCCAAGCGTCCGTGGCAAACTTCCCTATCCTCGTGAGGTTCCCGTGCCCCGAAATCGACCCTGGTATGCCTCCAGCACCCTCTGGATCTTTGTGGGGCTGCTCATGGGCGTGGTGCTCGGGGGCTTCCTCCCCCAGGACCAATACCCTGGGGCTTACAACCTGTTTCGCTTCCTCTCCAAGGCCTTCATCAGCCTGATCAAGGGCCTGATCGTCCCCCTCCTGCTGTCGACCATCATCGTGGGCATCGCCCAGACCGGCGACATCAAGGCTGTGGGGCGCATGGGCGGCAAGGCCCTGCTCTACTTCGAGGTGGTCACCACCCTGGCGCTGTTCATCGGCCTGGCGGTGGCCAACTGGCTGCAACCAGGGGCCCACCTGCCCATGGACATGACCGCCCACTCAGCAGTGGTGGTTGCCAAGGCGAAGACCGGCTGGGAGATCGCCCTCCACCTGTTCCCCTCGAACCTGATCCAGCATGCCGCCGAGGGCGACATCCTGCCGGTGGTCATCTTCGCCACCCTCTTCGGCATCGCCCTGACCAAGGTGGGTGAGCGGGGCAAGCCCGTCCTGGCCTTCTTCGATGGGGTGGCCCAGACCATGTTCAAGTACACGGACTTCGTCATGCTCCTCACGCCCCTGGGCGTCTTCGGTGCCATGGCCTACAACGTGAGCCACATGGCGGCAGGGCAGGTCATCAATGGTGCGTTCCTCAAGGGCTGGCCGGCGGTGTTCCACCTGCTCAGGCAGTACAGCCTGCTGGTGGGGAGCCTCTATCTGGCCCTGTCGCTGCTGTTCATCCTGGTCTTTGTCCCCGTGGCCTGGCTGGCGGGCATCCGCATCTTTGGCTTCATCAAGGCCATCAAGGACCCAGCCCTGACCGCCTTCAGCACCGCCAGCAGCGAGGCGGCCCTGCCCAAGCTGCTGGAAGAGGTGGTCCGCTTTGGCGTACCCCGCCGGGTGGCCAGCTTCGTCATCCCCACGGGCTACAGCTTCAACCTGGATGGCTCCACCCTCTACCTGGTGCTGGCCAGCCTCACCATTGCCCAGGCGGCGGGCATCCACATGAGCCTGGGCCAGCAGCTGCTCATGGTCTTCACCTTTATGCTCACCAGCAAGGGCGTGGCCGGGGTGCCCCGGGCCACTCTGGTGATCATTGCCGGCACCTGCGGCAGCTTCGGTCTGCCGGGCGAGGCTGGCATTGCCATGCTCCTGGCAGTGGACGAGATCATGGACATGGCCCGCACCACGGTGAATGTCATTGGCAACGGCCTGGCCAGCGTGGTCATCGCCAAGTGGGAAGGCGTGTTCGGGACCGATCCGGAGCCCCTTCCCGACGAGATGCTGTAGAGCCGTGTCCATAATTATTCCTGGACACCAAAGGACCGATGCAGAGAGGACTATCCAAGGAGTCCCATGCGCGCCTTCACCCCCTTCCTGCTCTCCGCCCTCTGCCTGTCTTTGGCTGCCCAGGCCATCACCCCGGCCGAGACCACGGCCCTCGTAAAGGAGGCCATCGTCTTCGCCAAGGCCAGTGGCAAGGAAGCAGCCTTCAAGGAGATCACCAAGGCCGGCGGCCGGTTCCACAAGCACGGCGGCGAGCTCTACGTCTTCGTCTACGACCTGGACGGCAAGGTCCTGGCCCACGGCCAGGGCGCCTCCAAGGTGGGGGTCAACCAGGCCAACGCCAAGGACCCCGAGGGCCGGGAGTACATCAAGGAGCGCATCGCCCTGGCCAAGTCCAAGGGCAAGGGGTGGCACGACTACATCTACCTGAACCCGGTCACCCAGAAGCGGGAGCCCAAGACCAGCTACATCGAGGTCCACGAGAACCTGATCTTTGGGGCCGGCATCTACAAGTAGCGAGCACAGGACCAGCGGTTCTTCCTTGTCCTGCAAGGGTTTAACCGCTATGGTTGGGGTTCCCCGCGATGCAGCCCCTGCATCCGACTGCGGAGCCGCCCATGAAGATCATCGTGACCGATGAGGTGACCGACGAGGGTCTGGCCCTCCTGCAGGCGGACCCCCGCATCACGCTGGACGTCCGCCTGGGGCTGTCCCGGGAGGCCCTCCATGCCTGCATCGGTGCCTACGACGCCATCATCACCCGGAGCGGCACCACCGTGGACCGGGCCCTGCTGGACGCCGCCACCAACCTGAAGATCGTGGCCCGCGCCGGGGTTGGCATTGACAATGTGGACGTGGAAGCCGCCAGCGAGCGGGGCGTCATCGTGGTCAATGCCCCCTTCGGCAACACCAACAGCGCCGCCGAGCACACCCTGGCCCTGCTGCTCTCCGCCTGCCGCCACGTCCCCGCCGCCCATGCCAGCCTGAAGTCCGGTGCCTGGAAGCGGGCCCCCTTCACTGGGGTTGAGCTCAAGGGCAAGACCGCCGGAGTCATCGGCCTGGGGAAGGTGGGCGGCCGGGTGGCCACCCGCCTCAAGGCCTTCGAGTGCGAAGTGCTGGGCTGTGACCCCTACATCGCCACCAAGCGGGCTTCCGACCTGGGTGTCCGCCTGACGGACCTGGATGAGCTGTGCCGGACTTGCGACATCCTCACCGTCCACACCCCCCTCAACGAGGAGACCCGGGGCCTGCTGGGGCCGGCCCAGTTGGCCCTCATGAAGCCTGGAGTCATCCTGCTCAACGTCGCCCGGGGCGGCATCCTGGATGAGGCCGCCCTGCTGGCGAGCCTCGAGTCCGGCCGGGTGGCCCTGGCAGCGGTGGATGTCTGGTCCGAGGAACCCCCCAGCTCCGACCTCCTGCGCCGCCTCATCGCCCAGGACCGCCTCGTGGTGACGCCTCACCTGGGCGCCAACACTCAGGAGGCCCAGGTGAACGTGGCCGTGGACGTCTCCCGGGAGATCCTCAACTGGCTGGATCGGCTCCCCCTGGAGAACGCCGTGAACCTGCCCCGCTTTGACCCGGCCGTCATGGACCAGATGCGCCCCTACTTCAAGCTGATGGCGGTGCTCGCCGAGTTCGGCCTCCAGCTCCTCAAGGGTGGCCTGGACCGCATCACCTTCGCCTACAACGGCGCCATCGCCCACCACGACTGCTCCCCCCTCACGGTGGCGGGCCTGACGGCCCTCCTGGACCGGGCCACGGACCAGCCGGTGAACATGGTCAATGCCGGCCTGGTGGCTGAGCGCATGGGTCTGGTGGTCGAGGAGCGGAAGTCCTCCCAGGGTGGGGCCTTCTCCAACCTGGTGACCCTCACCCTGGAGGGCGGCGGCCAGACCCGGGTCCTCTCCGGGACCCTCTTTGAAGGGTCACCCCGCATCGTGCGGCTTCGGGACTACGCCATGGACTTCGCCCCGGAGCCCCACATGCTGCTGCTCAGCTACCTGGACCGCCCAGGGATGATCGGCCGCATCGGCACGGTGCTGGGTCGCCACGACATCAACATCGCCTTCATGAACCTGGGCCGCCGGGAGAAGAAGGGGGAGGCCATGGTCATTCTGTCCGTGGACTCGCCTGTGCCCACGGAGGTGCTGGTGGAGCTGCAGCAGGCCACCGAGGCGGACTTCCTCCAGGCCCTCCACCTGCCTTCGGCCTGAGCGGAGCCCCCGTGCGCTTCATTGCCTGGGACTTCGACGGCACGCTGGTGGACAGCCGCCCCCTCATCGAGGCCGGGATGACCCACACCCTGAAGGCCCTGGGCCTGCCCATGTCCCTCATGGACACCTGGCTCTCCTGCGTGGGACTGCCCCTGGAGGCGGGCATCGCCCACACCTTTGGCCCTCTGGGCCTGGACGAACCCGCCGTCATGAAGGCCTACCGGGGCTTCGCCCATGCGGAGGAGGAGCACCTGCTCAGGCCCTTCCCGGGCATCCCGGAGCTCCTGGAAGTGTTGCAGGGCCGAGGCATGGCCATGGGCATCGTCACCTCCAAGCGCCGCCTCCCCATCCTACGCCAGGCGGCCCGGTTCGGCTGGGAGAACACCTTCAGCCCCATCATCACCCCCGACGAGGTGACCCACGGCAAGCCCCACCCGGAGTCCATGGAGCTCCTCCAGACCCTCACCGGGCTGGCGGCCGAGGACCTGCTCATGGTGGGCGACACCCCCTTCGACCTGGACATGGCCCGGGCCGCCGGGGTCCCCAGCCTGGCGGTGGGTCACGGCTTCTATGGGCAGGAGGCCCTGGCGGCCTGCGGACCCCGAGCCTACGCCCCGGACACCGCCGCCCTCCGGGACATCCTCCTGGCCTGGACCGCCTGAAGGGTAGACTGGGGCCACCACGGGAGACGACATGGCCGGACTGACCCACCTGGACCCCGAAGGACGCCCCCGCATGGTGGACGTCTCCGCCAAGGCCCCCACCCGGCGCAGCGCCGTGGCGGCCGGCTGCCTGGAGCTGGATGAGCCCGCTGCCGAGGCCCTGGCCCGGGGTGGGGGGCCCAAGGGCGATCCCTGGTCCGTGGCCAGGATCGGGGCCGTGGGTGGGGTCAAGCGGGCCTCTGACCTCATCCCCCTGGCCCACCCCCTCCTCATCGAGGCCGTGGATGTGGTCCACCACTGGGACCCGGAGACCCGGCGCGCCTGGCTCAAGGTGCAGGTCAGCTGCGAGGGCCGAACCGGGATCGAGATGGAGGCCCTTGCTGGTGTAACCGTTGGACTTCTTGTTCTGTACGACATGCTGAAAGCCGTCAGCCACGGCATGGCCATCGGCCCGGTTCGCCTGCTCCGCAAGGAGGGTGGCCGGCGGGGCACGGTGGTCCAACCCTGGGCAGGCTGTCCCTGGGAGCCCTGAGCCGCACGAGGGCTGGATGGAAAACTTTTTCATGTCCAGGGCTGGACTCGTCCGATACCATGGGAATGGTCTTTACCCACTGATTGATCCGTCACCGGGGTGGCAACCCCCCCATGGAGGCCTAGCGAAGCAGGCTTTTCCGTTCCAGCCGGGAGTTCCCTCATGCGTCTCGCCTTTCTGACACTCGCCATCGCGGCAACCTTGGGTCCCGGACTCCAGGCTGCGCCGAAGCGGGCGCCCAAGAAGGCAGTCTCCCGGCCCATTGCCACCACCCCCGAGGGTGAAGTCCACCTCCTCCGCAAGGGCGAGACTGCGGCCGCTGTGGGCCGCCGCTACGACCTGACGATGCCAGAGCTGGCTGCCCTGAACCCCGGCAAGAACCTGTCCAAGCTGTCCGTGGGCGCCCGGATCGTCATCAACCGGAAGGCCCCTGCGGAGCCCGGCGCCCCTGCTGCGACCGCTCCCCTGCGCCTGCCTCTGGCGGCCCTGCCCGGTGCTCCGATCGTCGCGCCAGCCCCCATGCCCCACCTGGAGCGCCTGCTGCCCTACCAGATCCGCGCCGCCCAGCCGACCTTCGGCGCCCGGGGCGGCCTCGAGCCCGACCCCCACCAGTCCCCGGCGACCTCGGCCCAGCTGCTGGCCCGCCTCCAGCCTGTGATGGCACCGGTGTCCGAAGCCGAGCTGCGGGCCCTGCTCCCCACCTACGCTGCCGCTGACCCCGCCCGCCTGGACCTGCTCTGGCCTGTGGAGACGCGCACCATCAGCTCTGGCTGGGGGCCGCGCATGCGCACCCGGACTGTTCGGGTGAAGGACCAGCGCAAAAAGCGCGTCCGCTATAAGGGCAGCCACCGGGGCCTCGACCTGAATGCTCCCACCGGCACCGCCGTGTTCGCCGCCATGGATGGCGAGGTGCTCATCGCAGGCCGCCACAAGCAGTACGGCAACTATGTGGTGGTGGACCACGGCAACGGAGTGGTCACCCTCTACGCCCACCACCGCCTGAACCTGGTGCAGGCAGGCCTCATCGTCCGCCGGGGCCAGAAGATTGCCGAAGTCGGCCGCACCGGCAACGCCACCGGCCCCCACCTCCACTTCGAGCTGAAGGTGCATGGGGTCCAGCGCAACCCGCTGCCCGTCCTCAATGACGAGGAAGAAATTCCGGCCGAAATGGCGACCTTCAATGAACTCATCGGGACCGGAACGCCCCGCTGAACTTCCCTGCCCCCCAAGGCACTGAAAGGTCATGAGCCTCCCGACCTTCCAAGGGGAAGTGTCGGGAAGGCCGTGCTAGACTTGGTCCTTTCGCCTATTTGAGGTGGTCATGCTGCCGAACCGAGACACCCTCCAGACCTTGGGGGCCGCCGTGCTTCTGGCGCTGGCCTTGGCCTGCGGGGGTTCGAGCGGTAGCACCACAGCTGCTGAGACCGTCGCCACCATCACGGGCAACGTCACCTACCTGCGCGTCCCCCTGGCCACCACCGCCGGCGTTCCCACGGGCCTGGTGGATGCCACCGTCAGCACCAACCTCGTCTCCAAGCCGGCCCAGGGCGCCCTGGTACGCCTCTATCAGCAAGTGGACCAGACCAAATCCGACGGCACCATCGTCAAGGTCTGGATCATGGCGGGCAGTGCCTACACCGACTCGTCCGGCAACTACTCCGTCTCGGCGACCAAGGGCCGCTCCACCATGCTCGAGCTGATGAGCACCTTCAATGGGGGCAACTCCATGCGGGCCAGCGTGGTAGCCGAGCCTGCCGGGATCAACAGCCCCACCCTGGTGCTGGACCGCCTCCGGTATGGCCTGCGCAAGGCTGTGGACGGCACCACCTCCACCACCAGCAACACCCCCGCCTCGGTCCTCAGCGCCGCCGCCACGGTCAACTTCACCGTGGGCCTGAACGACAGCTGGTGGCTCGTCGATCCCGGCGTGAACCTCAGCAATGCCGAGGCCCCCAACCTTGCCTCTGCGGTCCTGGAGACCACCATCGCCGGGCGGACAGCCGGTCAGGGTTCTGGCAGCCGGATCCTGGGCATCGGGGACAGTATCGCCACCATGCTGACCAACTACGGCATGGCCACCCCCGGTGGGCACCTGGACCTGCACTACTGGCCTGGGCGCAGCGAGCCCAGGGGCACCTACATCGAGTACAACCGGACCCTGTTCCCCCAGGCCTACGATGCCTCCGCAGGAGCGGCCCACTTCTTCGGGTCCATCCAGGGCGGTCCCACCAATGACGACGCCTGGGACGAAGGGGTGCTCTTCCCCATGCTCAGCCGCGCCGCCCTCTATTCCACCGACCTCAGCCGCACCTTTGGCGTGGCCCGGAACCCCATGTTCCCCGCCGGCGCCGCCCAGGCCGACCTCACTCCCACCATGGCCCGCATCGAAGGCTTGGCCGATGCCATGGCCGCCAACCTCCTGAAGTCCCCTTACCTGGCGGACACCCAGGGAACCACCCTGGTGTCCGTGAAGGATGTCCGGGTCTTCGCGGGCAGTGGCCCCTATGCCGCACCCGCCATCCGCGCCCTGGCCTGGGAAGTCATCCTCAAAGCCAACAGCGTGACGTCCCCCGGTACCGCCACCCAGTGGGCCACCATGAACCCCCTGGCCAGCTACCGCTTCTTCTTCCCGCCCGCCGGCGCCACCAACGGTGCGACGGACACGACGGCGAGGGACACGGAGCCCATCAACATCTACACCCAGCTGGCGCGCCTGCAGGAGGCCAAGGGCGCAGCAGATCCCGTGGACCTGGCCCTGCTGTTCACCAACACGAACCTGACGAGCCTCGCCACCCCCTTCGGGATCACCTGGCCTCGGCCGACCACCGGGGAGTACCTCCTCTTCTTCAAGGACTGGGCCGCTGACCCCACAGGCGTCCTGGCGCTCCCCACCTTCAGCATGGCCAAGGCCGTGCAGGTGAACGGGACCTACCCGAACCTCTCCACCGGGGAAGTCCTCTTCGGAGGCTTCACCGTCAGCGTCGACAAGCGGTGCGTCATCACGGCCACCCTGTCCCCCGCCCTGCCCTCGGGCGCCCGGGTGGACCTTGACCTGCCCATGCTGGGCCGCACCTTCTCCTTCTCTGGTGCGGGCGGAGACACGGGCGCCGTCGTCATTCCCTGCTACACCACGGCCCCGGCCTTCCATCCGGTGCGGGTCCGCCTGATCAGCCCCGATGCGGCCCAGCCCACCACCACGGTCACCCTGACGCTCACGCCCTCGCTCTGAGCCCTTCCCCGGGAGCCCCATGACGGCCGCCGCTGCGCTCCAGGTCCTCACTGCCAAGGCTCCGTTTGTTCCGGAACTGGTCATCGTCCTCGGCTCTGGCCTGGGCTCCCTGGCCCTGGGTCCGGAGGCCCGAGCCGGCCTCGCCATCCCCTTTACCGACCTGCCGGGCTTCCCGGCGCCCACAGTGGAAGGCCATGGCGGGCGCCTGGTGTTCTGTGAGTTCGAGGGTCGGAAGGTCCTGCTCCAGGCCGGCCGCTTCCACTTCTACGAGGGGCACCCCATGTCTCTGGTGGTGGCCCCCATGCGCCTCTATGGCCGCCTTGGAGTGAAGAGCCTCCTCCTCACCAATGCCGCCGGGGCCCTCAACCCTGCCTTCGGTGTGGGCGAGCTGATGGCCCTCACCGACCACATCAACTTCTTCGGCGTCAACCCGCTGGTGGGGCCGAATGTCGGTCCCGGGCCCCGCTTCCCGGACATGACCGCCATCTACGACCCGGCCTACCGGGCCCTGCTGCAGAGCTGCGCGCAGGACCTGGGTCAGACCCTCCGGGAGGGCGTCTATCTGGGGCTCACCGGCCCCAGCTACGAGACCCCGGCGGAGATCCGCGCCTTCCGGGTGATGGGTGCCGATGCCGTGGGCATGAGCACCGTGCCCGAGGCCATCGTGGCCCGCCAGGAAGGGCTGAAGGTGGCCGGGATCAGCTGCCTCTGCAACATGGCCGCCGGGATCCTCCCCCAGGCCCTCACCCACCAGGAAGTCCTGGAAGCCGGAGCCGCCGCCGCCGGCCGCTTTGAAGCCCTGGTCAGGGCTTTTGTTCGCGGCCTGCCCGTTTAGCTTTTCCGGCCCCTTGGGGCCGCACAGCAAAAAGCCCGGCGACGCCGGGCTTTTTGCTGTTGAACAGAATGGGTAAAAGGCTACCCATTGTTCTGCTGATGCTCCTCGATGAGGCGGCTGACCACATCCGGCTCGGCCAGGGTGGAGATGTCGCCCATGCCGTCATACTCTGCCGAGGCGATCTTGCGCAGGATGCGGCGCATGATCTTGCCGCTGCGGGTCTTGGGCAGGCCCGAGGCGATGTGGATGACATCCGGGGCAGCGAAGGCGCCAATGGACTGGCGGACCTGCTCCTTGAGGGCCCCGATGAGCTGCTGGCGGTCGGCATCCGTGTAGCCGTGGTTGAGCAGCACATAGCAGTAGATGCCCTGGCCCTTGATGTGGTGCGGATAGCCCACCACAGCGGCTTCGGCCACGGACTCGTGCGCCACGAGAGCGCTCTCGACCTCCGCCGTGCCGAGGCGGTGACCACTGACGTTGATGACGTCATCGATGCGGCCGGTGATCCAGTAGTAGCCGTCCTCGTCCCGACGGGCCCCATCTCCGGTGAAGTAGTAGCCCGGATACTGGGTGAAGTAGGTCTCGCGGAACCGCTTGTGATCGCCGTGCACGGTACGGGCCTGGCCAGGCCAGGGGGCGCCCAGACAGAGAGCGCCTGAGACGCCATTGCCCTCCAAGGGAACGCCGGTGGCAGCGTCCACGATGACGGGCTTCACGCCGAAGAAGGGCAGCGTGGCAGAGCCAGGCTTGGTGGGCGTGACCCCCGGAATGGGGGTGATCAGGATGCCGCCGGTCTCCGTCTGCCACCAGGTGTCCACGATGGTGCAGCGCCCATCTCCGACGACGTCGTGATACCAGCGCCAGACTTCGGGGTTGATGGGCTCGCCCACCGTCCCAAGGATTCGCAGCGAGGTCCGCTTGTACTTCTTGATCCAGCTATCGCCGGCCTGGGCCAGGGCCCGGAGGGCCGTGGGGGCCGTGTAGAAGATGTTCACGCCCAAGTCGTCGATGATCTGCCAGTAGCGGCCAGCATCTGGATAGAGCGGGGTCGACTCGAAGATCACCGAGGTGGCCCCATTGGCCAGCGGGCCGTAGACGATGTAGCTGTGGCCCGTGACCCAGCCGATGTCGGCGGCGCAGAAGTAGATGTCATCCGGGTGGTAGTCGAAGACCACCTTGTGGGTGAAGGCCGCATAGGTGAGGTAGCCGCCGGTGGTGTGCAGCAGGCCCTTGGGCTTGCCGGTGCTGCCGGAGGTGTACAGGATGAAGAGGGGGTCCTCAGCACCCATCCACTCGTTGGTGCAGGTGGAGCGCTGCTTGGCGGTCTCCTCGTCCAGCCAGTGGTCCCGGCCTGGGTGCATGGGGACATCGACATCGGTGCGACGGGCCACCAGCACGGTCTCCACCAGGGACATGCCCTCGATGGCGCGGTCCACGGTCTTCTTGAGAGGCACCTTCTTGCCGCCCCGGAGGCCCTCGTTGGCGGTCACGACCACCTTGCACTTGGCATCCACGATGCGGTCGCGGAGGGACTCGGCGGAGAACCCGCCAAAGACCACGGAGTGCACAGCCCCGATGCGGGCGCAGGCCAGCATGGTGTAGACCAGCTCCGGGATCATGGTGAGGTAGAGGCAGACCCGGTCACCCTTCTTGACGCCGTGGTGCAGCAGCACATTGGCCACCCGGGCCACGTTGTGCTTGAGCTCGCGGTAGCTGATGTGGGTGTACTGGCCCGGCTCATCCTGGGCCCAGATGATGGCGGTCTTGTCGCCCAGGTGGGGCAGGTGACGGTCCACGCAGTTGAAGCAGGCATTGATGCGGCCGCCCAGGAACCAGGAGAAGTCCACTTCCCGGTAGTCAGCGTCAAACACGGACTGCCAGGGGTGGAACCAGGTCAGGGTCTTGGCCTGCTCGCCCCAGAACCACTCGGGGTTGTCCAGGGACAGGCGGTACAGCCGCTGGTACTCCTCCATGGTCTTGATGTGGGCCCGCTCCCGGATGTGCGGCTTCACAGGATAGAGGTCTTCGGACATGGCTCGGCTCCATACCAGGTTGATGCAGGAAGGAAGTGCAGGGGGGATTGAGGATCATTGTCTGGCCCAGACCTGGACTTGTCCAGGGTTCACAGCCCGGAGGCAAGCTGCCACCCGAGTGCCGGGGCGGGGGACCGGAGAACCGGAGAGCCGGGTGGTGGATTCCTCCGCACACCCGGCTCCCTTTCAGACCTCCAGCGGCTGGGCCGCTGGGGCTCAAGCTACTCGTGCTGGTAGGTGCTGATGTCCCGATCCTTGGTTTCCTTCAGGAACAGGAAGCCGATCACCACGGTGATGAGCGCCACGATGATGGGGTACCAGAGGCCGTAGTAGATGTTGCCCTTGAGGGCCACGATGGCCGTGGCGATGAGGGGCAGCATGCCGCCAAACCAGCCGTTGCCGATGTGGTAGGGCAGCGACATGGAGGTGTAGCGGATGTTGGTGGGGAAGAGCTCCACCAGGAAGGCCGCGATGGGCCCGTACACCATGGTCACGTAGATGAGCATGATGAACAGGATCAGGAGGGTCATGGGGTAGTTGACCTTGGACTTGTCGGCTTCCTTGGGATAGCCCAAGTCCACCAGTGCCTTCTTGAGGGCGGCTTCAGAGGCGGGGCTCCAGCCCTCGATCGTGGCGGTGGTGACCTGGCCGGTGGTGGGGTTCTTGCCCTGGAGGGTGGCAACAACCTTCTTGCCCTCGACGGGGGCGATCTTGTTGAAGTTGAGGCCCTGCTTACCGAAGAAGTCGTTCACGCGGTCCAGCTCGGAGAACTTGCTCCAGGGGCCCACGAACAGGTTGAAGGTCTCGTCGGCAGGGTTGCCGGCCACGTTGATGACGGTGGTGTTCTGGAACGTCTCCAGGGCGGGGTTCACGTAGTGGGTGAGGGCCTTGAAGAGGGGGAAGAAGGTCAGGGCGGCGATGAGGCAGCCGAAGAGGATGATCTTAAGGCGGCCGATCTTGTCCGACAGCCAGCCGAAGAAGATGAAGAAGGGCGTGCCCAGCAGCAGGGAGGCGCCGATCATCATGTAGGTGGTCTGGTAGTCCAGCTTTAGCGTGATCTGCAGGAAGAACAGCGCGTAGAACTGGCCGGTGTACCACACCACACCCTGGCCAGCGGTGGCACCGAGGAGGGCGAGGAGGGCGTACTTGTTGTTGGGGTACTTGAGGAAGCTGTCAGACAGGGGGGCCTTGGAGGTCTTGCCCTCGGCCTTCATCTTGGTGAAGACGGGGGACTCATGGAGCTTGAGGCGAATCCAGACCGACACGGCCAGCAGGAAGATGGACATCCAGAAGGGGATGCGCCAGCCCCAGGTGGCGAAGGCTTCCTTGGTCATGGTGGAGCGGCAGGTGAGGATGACACCCAGGCAGAGGAAGAAGCCCACGGTGGCCGTGGTCTGGATCCAACTGGTGTTGTAGCCGCGGCGGTCATGGGCTGAGTGCTCAGCCACGTAGGTGGCGGCACCGCCGTACTCACCACCCAGGGCCAGGCCCTGGAGGAGGCGCAGGGTGACCATGATGATGGGGGCCCACCAGCCGACGGATGCGAAGGTCGGCAGGAGGCCGACGCCGAAGGTGGACATGCCCATGACGACGATGGTCACGAGGAAGGTGTACTTGCGACCGATAAGATCGCCAATGCGACCGAACACCAGGGCGCCGAAGGGGCGGACCAGGAAGCCGGCGGCGTAGGCGGCAAAGGCGGACAGCAGGGCGGCCGTCTCATTGCCCTTGGGGAAGAAGAGGGTGGCGAAGAAGGGCGCCAGGGTGGCGTAGAGGTAGAAGTCGTACCACTCAAACACCGTCCCAACGGACGATGCGATGATCACCATCCGTTCTTCCTTGGTGAGTGGGGTCCTCTCGGCGACTTTCTCGGTTACGAGTGCCATGTGGTGTTGCCTCCTTAGGGTTAATGACTTGAAACTTGAAGGGGTGGTAGGGCTACTTGCAGTCGGGGCCTCGCCGGCCCGGGCTTGCGATGGGTGGTGTCCTTGCGATTCCCTTTCAGGAAGCCGGCTGGCGGTCCGGCGTGGACGGGGAGGGATGTCGATGCCCCGGGGAGGCCCGGGGGGACGAAGCGGGAAATGAAGCGTTATGAAGTCCGCAACGGCAAGGCCGTCGATCGGATCGTTGTGAATGGGTAGGCTGACGAATAGCTAACGCTTTCCTTCGGGTCAGGTCAAGGGGAGATTTGTTAGAAAATTTTTTCTACGCTTGGCGCCAACTCCCGCAATTGCTTACGATCTCAATGCATTTCCTGCTTTTGTAACTATTTTGGTTCAATGATAGCAACCGCAAGTTCCTAGGAATTCCTGGACAACTCATGGTTATTTCAGGCATTGAATTCTGAATCTGTTTTTTGCCGCTGAGAGCCTGGTTGCGCCCGGGAGACCCCTGGTGTGGCCATCCACGCCTAACCCCCTATGATGGGAAGACCCTCCCCTTCCCGGACCCCGCATGCGCATCGCCATCCTGGCCGACCTCCACGCCAACCTGCGGGCCCTGAACGCCTGTCTGGAGCATGCGGCCCGGCAGGGCGCCCAGAAGCTCGTGTTCCTGGGGGATTTCGTGGGGTATGGCGCCGAGCCCAGCGAGACCCTGGAGCGGGTCATGGCCGAGGCCGCCCAGGGGGCCATTGCCATCGCCGGCAACCACGATCAGGCCGTCGCCCTGACGGCGGAGTCCATGACCGCCGACGCCGAGAACGTGATGGCCTGGACCCGGGGTCAGCTGGGGCCCACCGCCCGGGAGTTCCTGGCCAGCCTGCCCATGCGCTTCGAGGACGAGACGCGCCTCTACGTCCACGCCAGCCCCCAGACCTATCCAGCCTGGATCTACGTCAACGATGGCCCGGCGGCGAAGCGGGCCCTGGAAGCCAGCCGCGCCCAGACGGTGTTCTGCGGTCACACCCACGTTCCGGCCCTCCACGGCATCACGGCCACCGGACAGCTGGTGTCCTTCCAGCCCATCCCCGGCGTGCCCATTCCCCTGCCGCGCCACCGCCGCTGGCTGAACGTGATCGGGGCTGTGGGGCAGTCCCGGGATGGGGATCCCGCCGCCGCCTATGCGCTGCTGGATACGAGCCGCTCTGAGATCACCCACCACCGCATTCCCTATGACTCGGATGCGGCCGCCCTGGCGGTCCTCCGCGCCGGCCTGCCGCCCACCCTGGCGGAGCGCCTCCGGAAGGGTCGCTGACCATGAGCCCCCTGCGCCTGGAGACGGGCCTCAATCTGGATGGGTTCCTCCTGGAAGAGCTCATCCACCGGGGGGGCATGGCCAGCATCTGGGGCGTCTCCCATCCGGACCATCCGCTCCCGCTCCTGATGAAGGTCCCGGTGATGTCCGAGGGGGTCGACCCGGCGGCCATCGTCGGCTTCGAGATGGAGGAGATGATCCTCCCCCGCCTCACCGGGCCCCACGTTCCACGCTACATCGCCCAGGGCGACTTCGAGGTCCAGCCCTACCTGGTCATGGAGCGGATCCCGGGGGCCTCCCTGCTCCCCCTCCTGAACGACCTGCCCCTGCCCGTGGCGGCCGTGCAGACCCTTGGGGTGCGCATCGCCACAGCCCTGGACGACCTCCATCGCCAGCATGTGGTCCACCTGGATGTGAAGCCCTCCAACCTGCTCACCCGCCCCACGGGCGAAATCGTGCTGGTGGACTTCGGCCTCTCCCACCACGACGAACTGCCGGACCTCATGGGCGAGGAGTTCCGCCTGCCCTATGGCACCGCCCCCTACATGGCCCCGGAGCAGGTCCTGGGGCAGCGCAAGGACCCCCGCAGCGACCAGTTTGCCCTGGGTGTCCTGCTCTACTTCTTCGTCACCGGGCGGCGGCCCTTCGGAGACCCCCAGCGCCTGAGTGGCCTCAAGAAGCGCCTCTGGCGGGATCCGGTGCCGCCCCGCAAGCTGCGCCCGGACTGCCCCCCCTGGCTCCAGGAGGTCATCCTGCGCTGCCTGGAGGTGCATCCGGCCTGGCGCTACCCCACGGCGGCCCACCTCGCCATGGCCCTGCAGCACCCGGATCAGGTCAAGCTCACCACCCGATCCAGTCGCCTGCACCAGGATCCCCTCCTGACCGTGATCCGCCGCCGCTTCAGCGACCCCAACCGGCCTAGCACCAAGGACCGGACCCCCACCCGCCACGATGGGGATGCCCCCATCCTGGCCGTGGCCATCGACCTCTCGCCCGAGGCGGCCCCCATTGCCGAGACCCTGCGCACCATGGTGGCCCGCATGCTCACGACCCTGCCTGGCGCCCGGGTGGCCTGCCTGAACGTCCTGAAGCAGGGTCGCATCACCCTGGATACCACCCTGGACGACCAGGGCCGCAACATCCACCACCAGCGTCTGGTGGAGCTCCGGAACTGGGCCCTGCCCCTGGAGCTGGAGGAAGGCCGCATCAGCTACCACGTCCTCGAATCCACGGACCCCGCCTCGGCCATCCTCCACTACGCCAGTTCCAACCACGTGGACCACCTGGTGCTGGGCGCCCGGGCGGGCTCCCTCCGGCGCTCCCTGCTGGGCAGCGTCTCCAGCCAGGTGGCTGCCCAGGCCCCCTGCACCGTCACCGTGGTCCGCTCCCGCCGCCTGCGCCGAGCGGGCCTCGCCGTGGATGCCGCCGAGGACGAGAGCGGCTCCTGGACGGTGGGCTGAGGGGTCCCCCCAGACAGAAAAACGCCCCGGTCTCCCGGGGCGTTTTTCTTGGGGTTGTGACGAGCTACTCGGCTTCCTCGGCCTTGGGCTCGGGGAGGGTGTAGTCCACGAACTCGATGAGGGCCATGTCGGCCGCGTCGCCGAGGCGATGGCCCATCTTGAGGATGCGGGTGTAGCCGCCGGGACGGTCCTCGAAGCGCACGCGGAAGTCAGCCCCGAAGAGCTTCTGCACCGCGTCTTTGCTGCCGAGGCGGGCCATGGCGATGCGTCGGTTGGCGACACTATCGGTCTTGGCCAGGGTGATGAAAGGTTCCACGAAGCTGCGAAGCTCCTTGGCCTTCACCAGGGTGGTCTCGATGCGCTCGCACTGGATCAGGGCGGTCGCGAGGTTCTTCATGAGGGCCTTGCGCTGGTTGGTGGTGCGGCCCAGGCGCTTGCCGGAAACGTTGTGACGCATGGGTGCTCCTTACACTTCCTGCTCAAGGCGCATACCGAGGGAGAGGCCGATACGAGCGAGCTCGTCCTTGATCTCCTGGAGCGACTTTTTGCCGAAGTTCTTGGTTTTCATCAGCTCGGCTTCGGTGCGCTGAACCAGCTCGCCGATCGTGGTGATGTTCGCGTTGCGCAGACAGTTGTTGGCTCTGACGGAGAGTTCGAGTTCTTCAACGGACTTGCCCAGCCAGGTGTTCGCGGCCTCGATGCCGAGGGTCGCAATGGTGAGGTCGGTCTCGGTGAAGTCCTCGTCCTGGCGGGCGAACACGAAGAAGTGCTCGCGCAGGATGAGGGCCGCATCGGAAACGGCTTCCTTGGGGCTGATGGTGCCATTGGTCCAGACCTGCAGGGTGAGCTTCTCAAAGTCGGTGCTCTGGCCCACGCGGGCAGGCTCGACGATGTAGTTGACCCGCAGGATGGGGCTGTGGTTCGCATCCATCGGGATGAACCCGAGGCTGAGGCTTTCATTGTGGTTGCGATCGGCGGTGACAAAGCCCCGGCCCATGGCGACCATCATCTCGATTTCGAGCTCGCCTTCTTCCCCCAGCGTGGCGATATGGATGTTGGTATCCATGACTTCCACGTTGTGGGTGCAGGCGATGGCGGCGGACTTGACGTCCCCCTCGCCCTTGGCGGTGATGGTGACCTTCTGGGGCTCGCTGCCGTGCAGCTTGAAAGGAACTTCCTTGAGGTTCAGCAGGACATGGGTGATGTCCTCCCGCACGCCAGGAAGGGTGGTGAACTCGTGCATGACACCCTTGATGCGGATGTTGGTGACAGCCGCACCCTGGATGCTGCTGAGCAGCACCCGGCGAAGGCTGTGCCCGACGGTCGTGGCGAAGCCACGCTCGAAGGGATAGGCCACGAACTCCCCGTAGGTGTCCGTGAGGGACCCGGGGGTCACCTCAGCGAAACGCGGCCTTTGAAAATCACTCAGATTCAGCATCCTGCCCCCTTACTTGGAATACAGTTCAACGATCAGCTGCTCGTTGATATCCAGGGTGATGTCCTCGCGGGTCGGGACGGCGAGGATCTGCCCCTTGAAGGCGGCGGGATCCAGTGAGAGCCACTTGGGAATGCCCCGGCCTGCAGAGGTCTCGACAGCGGCCTTGATGCCGTCGTTCTCCTTGGCGCGCTGTCCCAGCTCCACCGCCTGGCCAGGCTTGACCTGGTAGGAGGGGATGTCCACGCGTCGGCCATTGATCTGCACGTGACCGTGCATGACCATCTGGCGGGCGGCAGAGCGGCTGGAGGCGAAGCCAAGCCGGTAGATCACGTTGTCCAGGCGGCACTCGAGGAAGCCCAGCAGGTTGTGGCCGGTGACGCCCTTCTTGGCGTCAGCCTTCTCGAAGTAGTGCCGGAACTGCTTCTCCAGCACCCCGTAGATCCGCTTGACCTTCTGCTTCTCGCGGAGCTGCAGTGCGTAGCCGGTAGGCTTCTTAATCTTCCCTGCGCCATGCTGGCCGGGGAGCTTGCCCTTGCGGGTCTCGAACGAGCACTTCTCCTTGAAGCAGCGCTCGCCCTTCAGATAAAGCTTCATGCCCTCGCGGCGGCAGAGGCGGCAAACGGCGTCGGTATAGCGTGCCATGTCTCTCCTCCTCTCTTAAACCCGGCGCCGCTTGGGCGGCCGGCAGCCGTTGTGGGGGATGGGGGTGACGTCGCGGATGCTGGTCACCTGGATGCCTGCGGCATTGAGGGCGCGGATGGCGCTCTCACGGCCGGCGCCGGGACCCTTGACGCGGACGTCAACGGAGCGGACGCCCTGTTCCTTGGCAGCCTCGGCAGCGATGCCAGCGGCCACCTGAGCGGCGAACGGCGTGCCCTTGCGGGTGCCGCGGAAGTTCTGGTTGCCGCTGGAAGCCCAGCACAGCATGTTCCCCATGGGATCTGAAATGGAGATGATGGTGTTGTTGAAGGACGCCTGGACGTGAGCCACGCCGTGAGGAACGTTCTTCTTTTCTTTCTTCTTGACCACCTTCTTGCCGGCGGTCCGGGTCTGGGTCTTTGCCATGTGCTCCTCGCCTTACTTCTTCTTGCCGGCAACGGTGCGTCGCTTGCCCTTACGGGTGCGGGCGTTGGTGTGCGTGCGCTGGCCACGGACGGGAAGACCCTTCCGGTGACGCAGGCCGCGGTAGCAGCCGATGTCCATGAGACGCTTGATGTCGAGAGAGATGTTCTTGCGGAGGTCGCCCTCCACTGTCTCTTCGGCGGTGATGACGCGGCGGATGCGGGCGACCTCGTCCTCGGTGAGATCGCGGACCTTCGTCCCGAACTCGACCTTGGCGCGGGTCAGGATACTGTGGGCCTTGGCCCGGCCGATCCCGTAGATGTAGGTAAGCGCGATCTCGATGCGCTTTCCAATGGGCAGATCAATTCCTGAGATGCGTGCCATCGTTTCTCCTTAACCCTGCCGCTGCTTGTGCTTGGGGTTCTTCTTGCAGATGATCCGGTTGATGCCTTCACGGCGGACCACCTTGCAGTGCTCGCAGAGTTTCTTGATGGAGGGCCTTACTTTCATGGTGTCCTCTCGCTCACTTGAATCGGTAGATGATGCGGCCTCGGGTCAGATCGTAGGGGGTGACCTCTACGAGTACCCTGTCGCCTGGAAGGATGCGGATGAAGTTCTTGCGCATCTTCCCGCTGATGTGCGCCAGTACCTGGTGCTTGTTCTCCAGTTCGACCCGGAAGACCGCGTTCGGCAAGGCCTCAACCACTGTGGCTTCTAGCTCAATGGCTTCTTCTTTGCTCAAGCGGTTTCTCCAAAGTCCTGACGCAGCGATTCAAACACCTGCTCCGGGGCGCGATTGCCGTCCACGCTCTGGAAGTTCGGCCGGTGCTTGTAGAAGCCCAGGAGGGGCTGGAAGGTCGAGTTGAACTCGCCCATCCGGCTCTGGAAGGCTTCGGAGGTGTCGTCGGAGCGGTGCTTCAGGGGACTTCCGCACAGGTCACAGACACCGGACTGGCTTGGGGGCTTGGAAGTCATGTGGTAGATGGCGCCGCAGGCATTGCTGCTGCAGACACGCCGCCCAACCACGCGGGCTTCAAGCACTTCCTGGGGGACATCAACGAGTACCACGCGTCCTACCGTCATGCCCTTGGAGGAGAGGAAGTCTTCCAGGGCTTGAGCTTGCTGCAGGGTGCGGGGATAGCCGTCGAACAGCACGTCGGAGGTCTCGTCCAGCAGCCGCGCAAAGACAAGGCCGTTGACGGTGTCGTCGTCCACCAGTTTTCCCTCGGCCATGATGGCTTTCGCCCTCAGACCGATCTCCGTCCCTTTCGAGACGGCATCTCTCAGAATGTCACCGGTTGACAGGTGAGTCAAAGAGAATGTTTCCACCAGGCGCTTGGCCTGAGTGCCCTTGCCGGAGCCAGGAGCTCCCAGCAGGATGTTTGCGACCAGGCTCATGCTCCACCTCCACGGCTGGAGCGACCGCGGATGCGGCCCTTCTCCAGGAACCCGTCATAGCGCCGCATGACCATCAGGCTCTCCAGCTGGGCAGCGCTGTCCATGGCCACGCCCACCACGATCAGCAGGCTCGTGCCGCCGAAGTAGAAGTTGAGGCCCTGGATGTTGTTGGTGATCAGGAGGGGGACCAGCGAGACCAGGGCGAGATAGATGGCGCCCACGAAGGTCAGCTTGGACAGGATGCTGTCCATGAAGATGCTGGTCTCCTTGCCGGGCCGGATGCCCGGGATGTACCCGCCGGACCGCTTCATGTTCTCGGCAGTCTCATCGGGGTTGAAGACAATGCTGGTGTAGAAGAAGGCGAAGAAGATCACCACCCCCACGAAGACCGGGGTGTAGATCCAGAAGTGGGTCTGGGGGCTCAGGTACGAGGCCGCCTTGGCGAGCCACTCCCAGCGGGTGAACTGGGCGATGGTGGCCGGGAAGAAGATCACGGAGCTGGCGAAGATGACAGGCATGACGCCGGCGGTGTTGACCTTCAGCGGCATGTACGAGCTGCGCTGGCTGGACATGCCGGCCGAGTCGGCCCGGCGGGCGTAGTGGATGGGGATGCGCCGGTAGGCGTTCTCCACCAGGACCACGGCCAGCAGCACCACAATCATCGCCGCGATGAGCAGGATGAAGATGCCAGGGGGCGGGACGTTCGGGGCGTTCTTCAGGGAGTCGGTAATCATCACCGTGAGGGTGGTCAGGGCCTGGGGCAGGCCCGCCACGATGCCGGCAAAGATCAGCAGCGAGATGCCGTTGCCGATGCCGCGCTCAGTGATCTGCTCACCGATCCACATGACGAAGATGGTGCCCACGGACAGGGTGAAGGCAGCCAGGAGACGGAAAGCCGTCGGGCTGAGAGCGCTCGTCACGACCTCGAGGCCAGGGGCGTTCTGGCTCTGGGCCAGGGACGCGATGCCCATGCCCTGCACGAAGGCCAGGGCCACGGTGAGGTAGCGGGTCCACTGATTGATCTTCTGACGACCGGCCTCGCCTTCCTTCTTCTGGAGGTTCTCCAGGTAGGGGACGACGGCCCCCATCAGCTGGAGCACGATGCTGGCGGTGATGTAGGGTGCGATGCCAAGGGCGAAGACAGAGAACTTCTTAAAGGCGCCGCCCGAAAACAGGTCGACGACATCAAAGAGGCCACCGCCCCCACGCCGCAGGGCGGCCGCCAGGTTCTCGGCGTTCACCCCGGGCACGCTGACGTGCACGCCCAGCCGGTAGATGGCCAGGAGGAGCAGGGTAAACAGGAGCCGCTTGCGCAGCTCCGGAATGGCGAAGAGGTTCCTGAGACGGCTCATCGCCGGCTACTCGGCAGACTTCACGCAGGGCTCCTGGATGGTGCCACCCTTGGCCAGGATGGCTTCGCGGGCACCCTTGGTGATGCGGTCGGCGACCACGTTCACCTTGGAGGTGAGCTCACCGCTCGCCAGCACGACGATCTTGACGACGCGGCTGTTGACGAGCTTCTTCTCCCGGAGGGCCTCCAGGCAGACCGTCTCGCCATCCTGGAAGTGGATGGAGATGAGGCTGAGGGGGATCTCCTTGGTCTCGGGAGCGAAGATGTTGGTGAAGCCGCGCTTGGGCAGACGACGGACGAGGGGCATCTGGCCACCCTCGAAGCCGCGCTTGCTGCGGTAGCCGCTGCGGGACTTCTGGCCCTTTTCGCCACGACCAGAGGTCTTGCCGAGGCCGGAGCCCTTGCCGCGCCCAAGGCGCTTGCGGGATTTGGTGGCGCCCTCTGCGGGCCGGAGTTCGTTGAGTTTCATGGCCTACCCCTTCACCTTGACGTCGAGGAGATGCGGGACGAGCTTGACCATCCCATGGACGTTGGGGGTGTATTCGCACTCACGGGTGTCGCCGGGCCGCTTCAGACCGAGGGTCTGCATGAAGGCGCGGTGCTTGGGTGTGGTGCAGATGATCGAACGCTTCAGTGTGACTACGACCTGCTTGCCGATGAGAGTCGACATGTCAAACCTCCGCCTGGTCGAGACCCCGGTTGGTCAGGACCGTGTAGGGATCCATGAGTTCCTTCAAGCCCTCAAAGGTGGCGCGAACCACATTGTGGGGGTTGGAGGAGCCCAGGCTCTTGGTCATCACATTGTGGATGCCGGCAGCTTCCATGATGGCGCGGACCGCAGCGCCGGCGATGATGCCGGTGCCCTCGGGAGCAGGCTTCAGCAGCACGCTGCCGGAGCCAAACACGCCCATCACCGGGTGCGGCACGCTGCCGTTCGGGGTGACCGGGACGCGGATCATGTTGCGCTTGGCGCTCTCGATGCCCTTCTTGATGGCGGAGGGCACTTCAAGGGCCTTGCCGAGTCCGAAACCAACCTTGCCATTCCCGTCGCCCACGACCACCAGTGCGGAGAAGGAGAAGTTCTTGCCCCCCTTCACGACCTTGGTGACGCGGCCCACATAGATGACCTGGTCCTTGAATTCCCCGCCTTCGGAGCCGCGGGAGTCCTTGTTGTCTTTCGTGTCTGCATACGCCATGTCGATCCCCTAGAACTGGAGCCCGGCTTCGCGGGCGCTGTCAGCCAGCGCCTTGACGCGGCCGTGATAGACGTAGCCATTCCGGTCGAACACCACCGAGGTGATGCCCTTTTCCTTCAGGCGGGCGGCGATGCTCGCACCAACGGCCTTGGCGGCCTCGATGTTGGCGCCGTTCTTCAGAGAAGCGCGCAGGTCCTTCTCCAGGCTGCTCGCCGAGGCCAGGGTGACACCGAGGGTGTCGTCCACGGCCTGCACGTAGATGCGCTTCAGGCTCTTGTAGATGGTGAGACGGGGACGCTCCGGAGTGCCGCTCACGCGGCCGCGGATGCGGGCCTTGGTCTTATCGCGTCGAATGATGATGGAGTTGGCCATTGGTTCCCCTTACTTCCCGGTCTTGCCGGCCTTGCGGCGGATGACCTCGCCGGTGTACATGACGCCCTTGCCCTTGTAAGGCTCAGGCTTGCGGAACTTCCGGATGTCGGCGGCGACCTGGCCCACGAGCTGCCGGTCAGTACCGGTCACCACGATGTGGGTGTTCTTTTCCACGGCCATCGTGATGCCCTCGGGGGCCTCGTAGTTGATGGGGTGGCTGTAGCCCAGTTCCAGGTGCAGCTTGGCTCCGTCCATGGCGGCCTTGTAGCCGACGCCCACGATGTCCAGCTCCTTCTTCCAGCCATCGGTGACACCGACGACCGCATTGTTGAGCAGGGCGCGGGTCAGACCGTGGTAGGCACGGGTCTGGGCCTCTTCGTTGGCGCGCTGGAGAGTGACGGAGTCGGCCAGCACATCGAGGGTGATCCCCTTCGGGATCGGGCAGAACAGCTTGCCCTTGGCGCCTTCGATGACAGCCTCAGACCCGGTGACTGTGACCTTCACGCCCTTGGGCAGCGTCACGGGCTTCTTTCCGATTCGAGACATGGTTTATTCCTTAGATGAGGGCGGGCGAACCGCCCATTTCAGGATGGGTTACCAGACGTGGGCGAGGACTTCGCCGCCAACGTTCTGCTTGCGTGCGTCCTTGCCCGTCAGGAGACCCTTGGGAGTGGACAGGATGGCAATGCCGAGGCCGCCATGCACGTCAGAGATGTCCTGGGCGCCCGAGTAGATGCGAAGGCCAGGGCGGGACACGCGGCGGAGGCCGTGGATCACGTTCTGCTTATCCTTCACGTACTTGAGGTTGAGGATGATGTAGGTGCGGCCCTCGTGCTCCACTTCCTTGTAGGAGTGGATGTAGCCCTCCTGGCGGAGGATGCCCGAGAGCTGGGCCTTGATCTTGGAGGCAGGCACCACCACAGCATCGTGCCCGGCCATGATGCCGTTGCGGATGCGGGTGAGGTAGTCAGCGATGGGATCGGTATGCATGGTCCCCTCCTTACCAGCTGGACTTCTGGACGCCCGGCAGCTCGCCATTCAGGGCGAACTTACGGAAGCACAGGCGGCAGAGTTCAAACTTGCGCATGTAGCCTCGGGGCCGACCGCAGCACTTGCAACGATTGCGGTGCTGGGTCGAGAACTTCGGCTTGCGCGAATCCTTGACGATCTTGGAAATCTTTGCCATCGGTATGATCTCCTTGGCTACTTGCGGAAGGGCATACCGAGGTGACCCAGGAGGGCCCGCGCTTCGGCGTCATTCTTGGCGGTCGTGACGAAGGTAATGTTCATACCCTTCATCTTGTCCACCTTGGAGTAGTCGATTTCCTGGAAGATCAGCTGATCCTTGAGGCCCAGGGTGTAGTTGCCGCGGCCGTCGAAGGACTTGGTGGGCACGCCACGGAAGTCCCGGACACGAGGCAGGGACAGGGTCACCAGGCGGTCGAAGAACTCCCACATGCGGGCGCCCCGGAGGGTCACCATGCAGGCGATGGGCATGCCGGCGCGCAGCTTGAACTGGGCGACGCTCTTCTTGGCCTTGCGCACGATGGCTTTCTGGCCAGCGATGGCAGTCAGCTCGTCCACGGCCACGTCCAGCACCTTGATGTTCTGGATCGCGTCGCCGACGCCCATGTTGATGACGATCTTCTGCAGACGAGGGATCTGCATGGCTGAAGTGAAGGCGAACTCCTCCTTCAGCTTCGAAGCCACCTCTTGGTGGTATCGGGCCTGGACGCGGGGCTCCGCGTGGCCTTGATTGGCATTCATGGATTCCTCCATTTCCGTGGGACGGTCATGCCCCAGGGGTTCGGGAGAGCGAGGGGGCTTGGGACGGCGATCCGGCCCGTTTCCCCCCAACCTCAGTTGTCATGGCGCAGAGCGCCTAGGATCTCCACCCCGCGCACGGGGCAGAACGATGATCTTCCCACACAAACCACATCGAAGGAAGCGAAAAGGTCCGGAGGCGTGCAAACAGCGCAGAACCCCCGGAGAACCTTACGCCCTCTTGCGAGTGCCCTTGCCAGTCTTGGGATCCAGGAGCATGACGTTGGAGGCGTGAATGGGGGCCTCCTTCTCCAGGATGCCGCCGCCCTCACCCGTCTGGGCGTTGGGCTTGGTGGCCTTCTTGATCATGTTGAGGCCAGCGACGATCACGCGGTTGGTGGTGGGGCTGACCTTGGTGACAGTGCCGGTCTTGCCCTTTTCCTTGCCCGCGATGACGACGATCTGGTCGCCCTTCTTGAGCTTCATCTTGGTGACGGTTTCCATCACAGCACCTCCGGGGCCAGGGAGACGATCTTCATGTACTTCCGCTCGCGCAGTTCGCGGGCCACGGGGCCGAACACGCGGGTGCCAACGGGTTCGCCGTCCTTCTTGATGATGACGGCGGCGTTCTCGTCAAAGCGGATGTACGAACCGTCCTTGCGGCGGTAGGCCTTGCGCTGGCGGACGATGACGGCCTGGACAACGGCCTTCTTCTTGACAGTTCCGCCGGGAATGGCTTCCTTGACGGAAGCGGTGATGACATCGCCAAGCTGAGCGATCTTGCCCACACCGCCGCCCAGGGGCAGGATGCAGCAGATCTTCTTGGCGCCGGAGTTGTCGGCGACTATGAGCATGGTTCCCATCTGGATCATGTGTGCTCCTTACTCGCCGGCCTTCTGGACAATCTCAAGGACGGCCCAGCGCTTGCGCTTGGAAAGGGGGCGGGTCTCCACGATCCGGACCACGTCGCCGATGGAGCAGGCGTTGGTCTCGTCGTGGGCCATGAACTTGGCGGTCTGCTTGACCGTACGGTGGTAGAGCGGGTGCTGGAACTTGCGCTCCACCTTCACCACCACCGTCTTGTCGGCCTTGTTGGAGACCACTATGCCATTGCGGATCATCTTGTTTTCGAGGCTCATGGGTTCTCCTAGGCCAGCTTGGCGGCCAGGGCCGTCTTGACGCGAGCAAGTTCGCGCCGGGTCTTGCGGACCTCGGCAGTGTTCTCAACCTGGCCCACGGCGTGCTGGAAGCGGAGGGTGAAGCGCTTGGCGGCCAGTTCGGCCTCCAGCTGCGCCAGTTCCTCCACACTCTTGCCGGTCAACTCGGAAAAGGGATTCTTCTTGGACATGTCTCTCACTCCTCCGGCGGCGTGCGGGTGACAAACTCGGACGCCACGGACAGCTTCATCTGGGCC
>Ga0194037_1000532_pt1 | contig 29457 bp, 26 predicted proteins | sample JunL306m_MetaG_FD_148653 | JGI IMG/M metagenome (GOLD analysis project Ga0194037, IMG submission 148653) | Anoxic zone freshwater microbial communities from boreal shield lake in IISD Experimental Lakes Area, Ontario, Canada - Jun2016-L304-6m | ecosystem: Environmental > Aquatic > Freshwater >...
GTCTTTTATCTGCATCTCGACAATAAAGGTGACGTCGCGATGATCGACCGCTTTGATGTCAAGGATGGTTTCTTTCAGAAGCGGTATATCAGGTGCCTGCCAGGGGTTTTTGAGGGTGATATCACGTATGCTCTTGTCACCTTGAAGATCAAGCACGGCGTTCAAAAAGCCGATCAGTATCTCCTTGTGCTGTTCATTGCCGAATATTTTCTTGAAGGCTATGTCGGTTTTGACATCAACGAATTGCATGATGGTTTCCTGGCTGGATTTGCTTGATGCGTCGGGTAGGTTGAATCTAGTTAAATTAAACAGACTGTCAATAATTTTAATATTATATTGTACTTAATTTGCACTCTTGGCGTAGACCATATTGGGCATAGCAGTCCAATAGCCGTTGCTGTCCGCTTGTGCGGAAGAGAGGAGGATGATTGTAAGGATAGCGAATAGTGAATTGAAAACCCTTGTCTGAACCGGGATTCGCAGGATTTGCTTGATTAACGTGATTTTGAAATCCTGATAACCCTTGGATCATGTATATCATGGTTCAGACAGCTTCTTCTCGTTACCAAAATCCAGCTTGGTAACTGGAATTTGGACTTTTGCTCCCCCGGTCCGCCACACTTTTCTGTCATACGGAATGATTTGTTATGTGGTAATTTTCCTATAGATTTATAGAAGCGCTGTCAAGGTTTCTAATGTTATTTTTCATCCATTTTTCTCATAATTCATCGTTTCCATGCTCCGTCCCTGAGCAACAGCGAAGGATCTGCTGCCGAAATATTCGATACCAAACCGTCTTGTTAATAAAAGGGACATTTTGAGTTACCTGCTTGACCTTGCACTGCTTTAAATGTACACTTCAAATGTACATTAAAGGAGGTGTCAAATGCTTGAAGTTTCAGTCACCACATTTCGAAAACATATTCCGGATTATCTCGGCAAAGTCCGTAAAGGCGAAGATATTTCGCTTACTTCTCGCGGTAAAGTCATTGCCCGGCTTGTGCCGCCTGTTGACGAACGCCTGAGTGCTCAGGAACAACTGGCGGCGCTCCGTGGTGGCGTCATACATATTGGCGATATCACCTCACCCATCGAAGTAGAGTGGGAGGCCAATAGTGCTGATTCTTGACACATGCGCCCTTGTCTTCGACGCTCTTGATCCGATGCGGCTCAGCAAAAAAGCAGCGGTGGTAATTGCACAGGCGCATGATGCCGGTACAATTGCTTGTTGCGATATTTCGCTCTGGGAAATTGCCATGCTGGTTTCAAAGAGGCGGCTCAATCCGGGTACTGATTCACAAACGTTTATCCAGCTTGTTCTGACAGCACGGAACATCAAGGTATTACCTATCACTGCGGAAATTGCCGCCAGGAGTGCTCTGCCCGAATTTTGCCTTCATGGCGATCCGGCTGACAGGATAATCGCTGCCAGCACAATACTCCATAAATCAAAACTGGTGACATCCGACCAAAAACTGGCAACTGTTATCGGACTCCAGATAGTTTGGTAGACCGAGAGGGTATATTTGGGGTCATATATTTGGGGTCAGGCTTGACTTCTGGGCATTTGCTATTGTCCTCCAAGTGTCTTAGGGGTCAGCCCTTGACACGAGACATTTTTGATTCTCGTTACCTGCTTGGCGTACTTGCAAGCGGGAGCTTGCAAGGCCATTGCATTACGCAGCAGGAGCTGCGTAACGAGGAACAACAAAAAACGCCGCTCCCCCGGTCAGAATCAGACCGGAAAAACGGCGTTGACATTGCGTACTGAAAATATGGCCGCCATAATTGACGACAGCGCCACAAACGACGGGCGACGAGATGTTTACCTTGGCAAGACGTTCCTCTGCCTTACCCTTCTCAATCCCTTTCTCATACCCCAGCCGAAGACGAGCCAACGAAGATAGGGCCTTGATATGGAACAGGTCTCAGGTCAACGGCCGGTGGTGACTCCGTCCCAGACTCTTGATCATCTTCCAGAGCGGTCCCTTGACCTTGAAGAGCCGTATGGCGTCAAGCATGGCCGAACTGGTATTGACCTCCAGGCCAGGTACCACCCAGTTCCGGCGCTGCATGGCCTCTGAAGTTATGAGCTCGGCAAAAAAGTCACGCACCGCCGGAGAGATGTAAAAGACAGGTTCCAGCAGCGATGCGGCCGCGTCGATGATACCTTCTTCGATCGCAGTCCAGTGCAGGGTGGTGTTGGGGTAGATGCGGACGCCGGTCATGGCGATAACGGCAGTCGGCTCCAACTCATCCATCAGGGCAAAACTTTCAAGAATAGTTTCCCTTGTCTCTCCGGGACCTCCGAAAAGCATGTAATGGGCAAAGTCGACTCCCCGTTGTTTACAGAGCCTCGAAGCCCTGCTCAGGTCATCGACGGTAAAAGATTTGCGCAGGTTTTTCAGCATGACCGGTGAACCGGAATCACTGCCGAATTCGACTGCATCACATCCGGCTGCCAGCATGCTGTCCATCAATTCCGGCGTTATGAAATCGGGGTTGATGAAAGCCGACCAGTTGACCGGCAGACGCTCTGCCGCCATGGCACAGCATAACTGCGCTGCAAACTCGGGCGGATAATTAAAAATATCGTCTACAAAATAGATATACGATACTCCGAAATCATCAATCAGCGAGCGGATCTCGGCCATGATCTCCTCAACCGGACGAAGGCGCATAACCCGCCCCTCCAGATGCGGATAAGTGCAATAGGTGCAGGAGAAAGGGCAGCCGCGCTTGGTCTGCACATTGGCCATGCCACCCTGACTGTGGTAGTGGGCCACGTCGAAGAGCGAGCGCTCCGGCGTACCGATACGGGAGAGCAACTGCGGCGGGATGAAAGAGGCTGAACCGGGAATGACCACACCCGGTATCGATGAGACCTCCTGACCCTGCTCAAGGCAGGCCAGCAGGCGGGGTAATACCTCCTCTCCCTCCCCGGCCACTCCGTAATCCGCGCCGACGGCTGCCAGCACCTCCAGCGGCATCAGAGAAAACCCGGAGCCTCCGATAATGACGGTGGCATGGGGGCGACAGGCCGCGACGATACCCTGCACACCGGCCAGATAGGAGCGGCTGCCGGGCCAGGTGACATTGTCAAGGTTGCGCAGCGAAACAACTACCGCTTCGGGTTGATGTGCAGTCAATGCGGCAGAGATGGCCGACTCAGGATCGTTCTCAAAACAGAGATCCAGAACCGAAAGCGCATGGCCGGCCCCGGACAGGGGACGGGCCAGAAAGGAAAGTCCGATCGGAAACACCGGATAGGGATCGCGTTCGCGATTGGCCGATACGAGCAACACTCTCATACACACCTCAACCATTCTGTCATTCTGTTAAGCCGCTCCGCGATCTGACGCGGAATTTTATACTGAAGTACGCCGTTTTCGTCGGTCAGTGCGTGGGTCGTCACGGCACTGGCCAGTTTGCGGCGATCAGGCCCCACGATCTCGCTGACGAAAACGAGTGTGGCGGATTCGCTCGGACGCAAGGTGGTACGCACAGTAATCTCGTCCTTGAAACGGGCCGGGCGCAGGAATTTCATCTCCAGGTTGACGACCGGTCCGACAAAACCAAGCTCACGCAACTGGACGGCATCCAGCCCGAAACGCCCGGCCAGATCGTTACGCCCCACTTCCAGCCAGGTAATATAGTGGCCGTGCCAGGCCACGTTATAGCAGTCGACTTCGTTAAAGCGCACCTGTATATGGGTCTCGTGATAGTTCATGATTCGCTGTCTATCCATCGGTTGAATTTTGTCAAGGCTGTGCCGGCACCCACTTCAACAAACCTGGCAGCCCCCAGCCTGCGGGCAGCGGCATAGCTGTGCTGCCACCAGACCGGTCTGAGAAGTTCGTCCAGCAGAAATCCCGGAACGCGAGAAACAGACAGCTGTTCCTGAGTGATATGCTCCAGCAGCGGAACTTGCGGCTCGGCATAACGGTAGTCGGAAAAAACCTGGCCCAGTTCGGCTGCCACTTCTTCCACCAGTGGCGTATGAAGCGGCGCATCGCAGTCGAACACCGATACCGAGAAAGCCCCTGCCGCTCCGCACTCCTCCATAGCCGGCAGGATACGGGAACGCTCTCCGGCCAGCAGAAAGTGGCTGGAGGTATTGTAGTTGGCGACATAAACGCCATGACCGGACGCAATCGCTTCAACGGGTTCCTGAGCCAATCCTATGATGCAGCCCAGGGCATAAGAGCCGTGCTGCGACATTTTTGCCAGTGTGATTCCGACCCGGGCCGTCATCTCCAGTGCATCATGTTCTGAGATGGCTCCACAGGCAGCCAGCGCCGCATATATCCCCATGCTGTGCTCCAGAACCACTCCCGGCGATTGATCTGCTGCTTTGTGCAGTCGCGCTCTTAAGAGACTGAATGCCGTACCGTAAATCTGCAGCCGCACATGCTCACCGGAAAGTATGCCGTCATCCTGCCAGGTGACAGGATCGAGACCGGTTGCAGTGCGGCAGAGGGCGATGATTTCTTCAGTCCCGGGCGTGACCGGAAAAGGTTGATCGTGCCGTAATGGCTGTCCGGGAAACATCCAGCAGATCATTGTCCTGCCCCCTTCTTTCTCTGTCGCTCAACGTCCAGAATTTCAATAAAAGTGGAGTCAGCGCTCTCCCGGCCATAGATACCACCGCGCCGCAGAAAATTATACATAAGGTTGACGGCTTTTCCGGGACTCTGCATGACCCTCGAAGCTATGGACGACCAGCGGTACGCTTCACGGCGGGCGTCAATCCAACCCTGGCGGAGCCGCTCCGGAGACATCAGACGGGGACGGAATACGACCTGACCATGATCGTAACGCTGCCAGTCGGTGTGCAGCATCCGCCCATCTGCCTGAAACTGCTTGAAAAGTGCCGTTCCGGGATAGGGGGTGAGGATGTGGAAGGTGGGAAGACTGGCGGCGCACCTCTCCAGATATCGCACCGTACGTTCGAAAATCCCTTCGTCATGGTCGTCAAAACCAAAAATTACCGAGGCCTCCACCACTACTCCGGTGTCGCGGATACGTTTGATCAGATCTGCCTGGGACGATTTTCCGGCCGTTTTGGGATGATTGGCCTGTTCCCCATCGGCGGACTCCAGACCCACAAAAATGCCGATACAGCCGGAAGCTGCCAGCAGCCTGACCATTTCCGGATCTTCGGCAAAGCGCAGATTGGCCTGTCCCCCCCAGCGCAGCCCCATGCCGGCCATTCCTGACAGAATCGGTTTGGCCTTCTGCGGGTCTCCCAGGATATTGTCGTCCAGGAACACCGTCAGGCTGCCTTCGAATGTGCGCAGTTCAGCCAGGATATCGTCGGGGTCGCGGTAACGAAAGCTGCGACCGAAATAGGGTGTCACAGTGCAGAAGGAACAGTCATAGGGACAGCCCCGGCTGGCCTGCAGCGTCTGGGTGGTGAGGTACTTCCGCCCCTTCAGCAGCTCGCGACGCGACCAGGGAATGACCAGCCGGTCACCGGATGGTACGGAACGGTAGGTCGGCTTCAGGCATCCGGCCAGCAGATCCTCCAGCAGCCCGGCCCAGACCGGTTCGGCTTCGCCGATGACGACCGCATCGGCATGCTGACCCGCTTCATCGGGCAGAACCGTTGGGTGTATGCCTCCCAGAACCACCTTAACACCCCGTTCCCGGAACCGGTCGGCAATCTGGTAGGCGTGCAACGCCTGGTGAGTCATGGCTGTAATACCCACCAGATCGTAGGTTTCATCGAATCTGATATCCTCCTGAAGCTCATCAAGGATATCCACATCCCACCCCGGCGGAGTTGCAGCGGCAACCTGATTAAGCGCCAGGGATGGAAGCTGGAAACGCTTGACCCATCCCAGTTTGTGAGTGGACGGATATATCAGCAGCAGCCTCGGACGGGCCGTCATCGGTACATTGCCGTGGAATCAGAACACATTATGTATGCCCCCCCTTGCGCCGGAGTGCGGCCCGAAAACCGAAATTCATCGGTCCGAAAACCTGTAGCGAGCGGTGCAGCTTGAAGATGCGACGGTACATGGAAGGGAAGGAGTAGAAGGAATTGGTGAGCCATTCATATCCCTGCTGGAGTTCGTCAACCGTCATGCCGGCCGGTCGGAAAGTGACATGCTCCATATCATAATCGCGCCAGTTGTTTGAAATAATGCGCCCTTCCGCCTCAAGCCTCCGGCGTACCGCTGTCCCCGGATAGGGGGTCAGAAGCGGAAAAATTCCGGCTTCCAGGCGAGCCTCTTCGCAGAACTGCAGAATCTTTTCGAAGACAGCGGGAGTATCGCCATCGCATCCCAGGACAAACGAGCCGAGAATACCGATGCCGTGATCCCGGAAGATCCGGGCATCGGCCTGATAGGAGAGAACGTTGTTGGTCTTTTTGCCAATGGCAGAGAGAGCGTTCTGGCTGAGAGACTCAAATCCGACAAACATGCCTATGCAGCCGGATTCTCCGGCCGCCTGCATCAATTCAGGGTCTGCCGCCAAGTCGATCGGGGCATGGGAGAGCCATTTGAACCCCATCCCTTTCATCCCCTTGAAAAGTGAGAGCGAGTAAGAGCGGTCAGCCACAATATTGTCATCCACAATAAATACAAACGAGTTTGATCTGCGCAACTCCTCCAGTTCCAAAAGGGCCAGATCAACCGGCCGTTTACGGTACTGGCGGCCAAAAAAAGCGGTAACCGAGCAGAATTCGCAGTCAAAGGGGCAGCCGCGAGTGGTCTGGATTGTGTTGGTCAACAGGTATTTTTTACCGGAAAACATCACCCGTCGCGCTGCCGGAATCTCCGCCATATCAATCAGGGAGTCTGACTGATACAAAGGTTTCAGAGTTCCGCCACACCAGTCTGCCAGGAGCTGCGGCCAGACCGGCTCCCCCTCGCCAGCCACAACGGCATCACAATGCGTCCGTGCTTCATCAGGCATGTTACTGGCGTGAAAACCGCCCATCACCACGGTTTTCCCCCGGGAACGAAACTGATCAGCGATTTCGTAGGCGCGCGAAACCTGGGCCGTCATGGCCGTCAGTGCTATTATATCTGCATCCGTGGAAAAATCGGGTGATTCGAAATTATCGTCGCAGAACTCATGTTCCCATTCAGGAGGGGTGACAGCCGCTATGGCGGCCAGTGACAGAGATGGAAACTTGAAGGTAAGCTCGCCCCACAACCTCCCTTTGGGCCAGCCTGGCGATATAAACAGGATCTTCATCAGCTGTTCAAACCTTCCCTGCCGTAACGTTTGGCCGGGTAGCCAGATGCTCCCGCATGTATTCAGCCGGCTTCATCATACGCTGGGTACGCCACAGAACCCGCATGATATAAGGAATCTGGCTGGTACGCACCTGACGGACCCACTTCATGATTCCTTTATCACCAGCGGTATTGAGGATGGAACGCCGCCAGGTCTCGGCATAGAGCTCAAAAAACCGGGCGGCTCCTATACGGGGCTCCCAGAGGATGTGATGCATGTCGTAATTCGACCACTTTTGCCCGGCAACCTTGCCGGCCATCTGTTCAAAGTAACCGGTCCCCGGTAAAGGGGTGCGGATGGTGAATCCGGCCCGCTGCAGGCCGTATCTCTCGACAAATGACCACAGCTCATGGAAGTCACTCTCTTCCCAGTCGGCATCCACCAGAAAATTCCCGTTAATTCCAAATTTCAGTGATCGGGCAATACGAACCGCCTCAATGCTGTCTTCAAGCCCGGCCCCCTTGTCAAGCCCGTCCAGCCCTTTATCGCTGGCAGCTTCCAGACCGAGAAAAATATCAAAGTCTTTGGCCAGCGGCCGCCAGGCATCCATCAGTTCCGCACTGCGGCAGATGAGGTCGGTGCGGGTTTGAATCAGGATCCATCGTTTAAACACCCCTCGTTTTTTTAACGCCGTTGCCAGTTCCAGGCTCCTGGCCGGGTTGTACCAGAAGAGATCATCGGCCACAAAGATAGAGTCTCCGCAACGTTCAAAATCCTGCACGACTGCATCAATGCTGCGTTCGCGACAGGAGCGGTCATAGAGTTGCCAGACCGAACAGAAGGAACAGTTGTGCGGACAGCCCCGGGCTGTCTCTATCAGCCAGACCGGTTTGAAGAGCAGGCAATGATATCCGGAGCGGTGGCGATCAACCAGATCGCGGGCCGGCAGAGGTACGATATCCAGACTTGTACGCTGCTGTAAGGGAAAGGTGCTGATCCAGCCGTCAGCGGTCCTGAGGCGTAGCGAAGGAACGGAAGCAAGACTCAGGCCGTTTTCCACAGCTTCGGCAATCAGCGGGACAACCTCTTCGCCGTCATCGACGCAAATCGCATCAATATCGTCGCATTCCAGCGCCGCCGGATAAGCCGCTGCAGCATGTCCTCCGACCAGAATAAAAGCTTCGGGACTGACCCGTCTGACCTCTCGGGCGGTTTCAATCACCCGGTCAAATTCAAGGGCATGCAGGCATCCGATACCGATGATCCGGGGACGTGTACGCCTGAGCCAGGTCGAAGCACCCGGGCGGAAACGCAGGTCGGCGATTGTAACCTGATGCCCGCGCGATCTGAGAGCACTGCCCAGGTATTCAAGCCCCAGCGGCTCCACACAGAAAAAAGGGCCCAGGCCAAAACGGTCGTTACCGGGATGGGGACGCAGGAGCAGGATATTCATGAGATCATCTGCACAAGTGGGATGTCACGAAGAGAACCGGAAACATGGTTCACGCACGCTGCTCCTCAATGAAGGCGGACATGCTGCGAACCGAGGCGAAGACCTTGCCGCCGGTGGCTGCATCAGGCACCAGCGTGCCGAACTCTTTTTCCATGGCAACGACAAGCTGGAGGGCATCAATCGAATCGAGCCCCAATCCGTCACCAAACAGCGGCGCATCGGCATCGATCTCATCGGGAGACATCCCCTCAATACGGAGGCTGCTGATAATCATCTGCTTCACCTTTTGAATCAAATCTTCTGACATGCCACCCTCTCTTCCTGCCTTACTGTTTTTGATCTCCCCAGAAATCGAAGAAATTGTACCACTGATCCGGATATTGCCGGATATAGTGTTCGAAAACTTTCAGCACCTGCTCCATACCGGTTCGAACAGCGCTTCCACGTTCTCCTCGCCTGCCGCTGAAAAAGATGGGTTCCTCCATGACGGTTGCGTAGCCACCTTGTTCCAGCAGAACAAATACCGGGATGACCGGCGCACCACTAGCCAGAGCCAGATAAGCAGCGCCCGACGGAATATTGGCCGGACGGCCGAAAAAATCCAGTCTGATCGAATTGGACGAACCATCCCGGTCACCGAGTATCGCCAGGACTTCATTGCGGCGCAGAGCATTAACCGCCTCGATAACGGCCAAAGGTGAGCTGTCGTCCCGATCAACATAGATAAACCGGATTCCCCTTTCGTTGCGCAGTTGCTCCCGCATGGCGTTCACCTGCTCGTCCGGCTCCCGGAAGGTCAGGACATTCACAGGATACCCGCGATCTGCCAGACATAACCCGCCCAACTCCCAGTTTCCGAGATGGGCCGAGACCAGAATGGCTCCGGTTCCGGCAGCCAGCGCTTCATCCAGCGGCCTGGAGTCGCTGCTGCGAACAATCAGGGAGTGCAGCCTGGGCCCGGTCAAACGCATGGTGAGCATAATGTCGCACCACGTCAGACCGAATTTGTAAAAACTGGAAATCACCAGCGGTTCCACCCAATGGCGACCGGTTACAACCCGCAGATTGGCGCGTGCAGCGCGGCGTTCCCTTCCGGACCACAGATAAAACAGGGATGAAACACAGAATGCAAACGGCGGGAAGATGCATCTGGGAACAATCCGCGTCCAGATATCGATAAAAAACAGATTTATGCGGCTGTACACCGTCATCTCAGCAACAATGAGCCCCCGACAGGACTGGCATCATTTTCCCCGGAACTTCTTTTTTCTGACAGGATGATCCTTGAATTCATCCTCCCATGCTTCGTCAGCAATGGCGGCATATTCGCGGGAATAGATGTCCATTTTACCGGTCAGACCGGTAAAAATCTCTTCGGCGCCTTCGTGTGTCGGATAGGCTCCCTCGCTGAAAAAGAGTTCCCTTCCGGTTTCAGGATGGTCGATCAGCATACAGGGGCGCAGCAGATTTTCATGTTCACCCTGCCGCTGGCGGATCTTTCTGAAAAACGGCGATCCCAGAGCGTCCCGGAGCGTCGTTTTACGGATATTGTCGACTGCCACATGGCAAAAGACGCAGGGTTCGATATCTCCATTGGCGTTGATATGAAAATATTTTCGACCGCCGGCCAGACAACCGGAGACCATCGGGCCGTCATTCCAGAAATCGATGAAGAGCATCGGTTTATTGTCCCTGAAATCGGCAACGCTCCTCCGCAGATGATCACGCTGCTCCGGTGTCGGCATCAGATTGACATCCGGATTGCGGCCTACCGGAACATAGGAAAACAGCCATAGAGCAAATACACCTTTGGAAAGGAGCATGTCTATATATTCAGCATTGGTTATGATAGCGGAATTCTTGCTGGAATGGGTAAACGAGCCGCAATAGGAGAGCCCGCCATCACGAAGCAGGTCCATTGCACGCATGACTTTTTTAAAATGTCCGGCGCCGCGCCGGTCGTCGGTTTCCTGCTCATAGCCCTCCAGAGAAAAGGATGGCATGACGTTACCGACCTCGATCAGGCGCTCCACCATCTGCTCATCAATCAATCCGCCATGTGTGAAAACCAGGAAAGCCATATCGCTGTGTTTCTTGAAAACATCAAAGATGCCCTTCATGTAAAAGGGTTCACCGCCGGAGATAACAGCAAAATAGATACCCATTTCCTTCATCTGCATCAGTATCGAATCGAGTTCGTCCAGCGTCAGCTCAAGCGACTTCCCGTAATCACCGGCATAGCAGCCATAACAGTTCAGGTCGCATTTCATGGTAGGGCTGATGACAACCGTGGAAGGCGGATAAAAACCGTTGATATCCGCCCACTCCTTACGTTTGTTGGTACCGTTCAGCAGGTGATTGATAGCCAGATTACTGATCCATTTATCGCGCTGGTTGGGATGCAGATCCCGCAGGATACGGCGGGGAAACTCGATGCCGGGATGCTTGTCACGGACCAGCCCGCGAATCCAGCGGATGCGATCCTTGTAGTAATCTTTCTTGGGAATCATTTCCATCAGATGGGTCATCTTGATGAGGGTTTCATCTGACGAACTGGACGCCATTGAAAGGAGATAGGAAAGCACTTTCTCTTTGGTGTAGTTTTTCAACGACTGAATCATAGTATCTCCGTCACATATATCGTAAAAACGTCATGCAGATGTTCCAGGTATCCCGTACCGGCCGATAGTGACTGGTCAGACGTCCGTCCGCAATCCTGGCCGGAACCGGCAATGAACCGATGGTAAATCCGTTCTGCCATGCCTTCATCAGAATTTCCATTTCCAGATCATATCCACTTTTAAAGAGAGATACGGAAGATAACAGCGATGCTGAGTAGAAGCGGAATCCTGACTGGCTGTCGCTTATCTCGAAACCTGTCCGCTTACGCAGGCACCAGACTCCAAAACGGTTCCAGATTTTTCTGAGACCGGCCATCTCGACAAACTGCGAATACCTGGATGCTATCAAAATACCAAATTGACCGTCAATAGCTGATGCCGCAAGCAGTCCGATAAAGCCGGGGTCATGCTGTCCGTCGGCATCCAGCGTGATGACCCCCTCAAAACCATTTTCGCGTGCCCAGCGAAATCCGGTCATAAGAGCAGCACCTTTACCCCTGTTCATGGGATGAGACAGGAGGGTAACCCCGTAACCGGCAGCCACCCGTGATGTCGCATCGCTGGAGCCGTCATCCACCACAACGACCGGCAGACCCTGCAACAGAACGTCAGCAAGTACGTTTCCCAACGTCAGAGCTGCGTTGTAGGCAGGTATCAGAACGCAGACGGCCATGTTTCCACTACTTCCTGAAGCGGCATACTTGTCCCCGCGGCGCTTAATCTCCTGATAACAGACGTAACATCGCTACGTGTGCCGTACGCGGCAAATTTCTTCAACAACGGCAGATCAAGCCGGGGACCGTCGGGATCCATATCTCTGGGATGAAGAAAAAACAGCGCCGGGTGTCCGGCAGCGTGCGCCAGACTCATGCTTCTCAGAATCATCCACAAGGGGAAAAAACGCAGCCCCCAACCACCGCCGGCCGGCAGATTTCCCAATCCGGTGGTGATGACCAGAGGCGGAATCTCCCAGAGGTTTCCGGCATCTGTAGAAATAAGATAAGGCACCGTAGAACCGTTTGCATCACCTACAAAAGCAAGCGGAGAACAACTCGAATCATACCGGTACCCCTCGCGAGCCAGGATCTCAAACGCCCAGGGAGTACGCTTTCCCAAAGACCACTGCGGCGCCCGGAAACCGACCGGCGCTTTGCCAGTCTGGCTGGCAATCAGGTCTGAAGTGCGTACAACCTCATCCCTGAACTGTTCAGGCTTCAGACAATACACAAGCTGATGAGAATACCCGTGAGAAGCAATCTCGTGACCTCTTTTAACAATGCTGACCGCAAGTCCGGGCTCTGCAACCGCAACAGACCCAAGCATGAAAAAGGTGGCCCTGATACCAAGTTCATCAAACAGATCCAGCAAACGCAGGGTGTTGTCATACACGCACCATTGACTGCGATGAACCGGAGGCAGCTCACCGATCCCGCAGACATGGAACCAATCTTCGACATCAACCGTAAATGAAGTAATAAACACACAAAACCATACGGAAATCATTGAATTTTAGTCAAGTTACACTATTATCGATAGACCGTCAAGTACGTCAGCGCAGTCGGGCACTGTCGGATATCACTTCTTGTTTGACTCCTCATACTCTCTGGGCTACAAATATCGCTTGCGCCGCTCGTTCCCAGTGCAGAAACTGTAGAGGCAATGAAGGTAAAATCAATGTGCCGGAGCAGAACTCAATGAAACCGAATAATGCAACCTTGCATACACATCACCGCTTCAACAAAAAACGCTCGATCAAAGCCGGTCTGCCGCCGGGAAGTCTCGTGCATATCGGCGCCGAATCAGACAAAATGGCACAGATTTCCGTCATATGCTACTCGCCCAGTGGAGTCGAGGAACGCCAATGCCGACAGATTGAACAGTATCTGCTTAATCCCTGCGCCAGCTCTGTTGTGTGGGTTAATGTCGAAGGGGTGCATGATGTGGAACTGATCCGCATCCTGGGCGAAAAATATGCCTTTCACCCGCTGGTTCTGGAAGATATCGTCAATACTGTCCAGCGCCCCAAGATCGAGGATTATGGCGACTATCTCTTCATCGTGCTGAAGATGCTGCACCCATCGGAGGAGGGAGAATTCATTTCAGAACAGCTGAGTATTATTCTCGGTCCGGACTATCTGTTCACTTTCCAGGAGGGCATCAAGGGCGACGCCTTCGACCCGGTCCGCAATCGTATCCGCAACGGCAAGGGAAAGATTCGCGGCATGGGAGCCGACTATCTGGCCTACGCTCTGATTGATGCCGTTGTTGATTGTTATTTCACGGTACTTGAAGGGTTTGGCGAGCGGATTGTCGATGTCGAAGAAGAGTTGGCTCTCACCGCTGATCAAAAAGCTCTCCATCTGATCAACAACATGAAAAAAGAGATCATCTTTCTGCGCAAGGCGGTCTGGCCGCTGCGCGAGGCGGTCTCGTTTCTTGAACGGGGCGACAGTCATCTGCTGCATGATGACACCCGGCTCTATTTCCGCGATGTCTACGATCACACCATTCAGGCTATGGATACGGTTGAGACCTACCGGGATCTGCTCTCCGGAATGCTTGATCTCTACCTCTCCAGTGTAAGCAATCGCACCAACGAGGTTATGAAGTTTCTGACCGTGATCGGTACAATCTTTATGCCGCTGACCTTTCTGGTAGGGGTTTACGGTATGAACTTCAAGCATTTTCCGGAACTGGAATGGCACAATGGCTACTTCTGGCTGTGGGGGTTCATGCTGATGATCTCTCTGACCATGATAGTGTATTTCAAGAAAAAACGCTGGCTTTAGTAAGTCTATTTTGCGAGGTGACTACATGAATGCACGACGCGTACTGCCCCTGTTTCTGTATCTGGTCATGCTGATTTCCTTCCTGTCCGGTTGCGCCACAATCGACCAGAAGATTAACCTGACCTACAAACCGCTTGACCGCTCTTTCAGCAGAAACTCCGGAGAGGTCTTCGTGTCACGGATCGATACTGATGCGCCGTTGCGTAACTCGAAAGGGGAGTGGATCGTCGGATCATTGAATAATGTTCACGGTGTCAGACAGGCCGATCTTTTGTCAGACCGGTCCCTGGGAGAATGGATAACCGATGCCCTGTTGCTGGAGTTGAGGCAATCCGGATATACAGCAACGTATGCAGCCCCGCTGCCGGCAGGAGCCGCACGGGCCATTGTCATCAGCGACATCAATGCATTCATGAATGTCAACAAGGGCACCGTCAGCTCCGAAACCAAACACGAGCTCAAATTCAACAGTGACATCACTCTGAACGGTCAGAAAATCAAGACGCTTTCGATCGCCACCAGGGACAGCAAAACCGTCGCGCTGAACGTCTCCCGAGAGGAAAAAGAGCGCATCATGCTCCTGTCATTGCAGGATGCCATGCAGCAGCTCATCCCGGAATTGATTGTCCTGAGCAACAATAAGTGAAGTCGCCCGGCTCCGAACTCCTGACTCTGCTGGATCGGACCATCCGTGAACTGTGCCTCTTTCAGCCGGATGACACAATCATAGTCGCCATATCCGGCGGCGCTGATTCGACAGCCCTGCTGGACCTGCTCGGCAGGCTCCCCGGATACCGTCTCGGTCTGGTTGCCGCTCATTTGAACCACTCTCTGCGCGGCGACAACTCGGATTCAGACGAAGAGTTTTGCCGCCGTCTGGCAGCTCGTTATTCGATTCCTTTTGAATCAAGGCGTGTCAATGTAAAAGAACTGGCTGAATCCGGACGGATGAATCTCGAAGATGCCGGGCGGCGCGCCCGCATTGCCTTTCTGGATGAACTACTCGAAAAATATGCCGCCACAGCCGTTGCTCTGGCGCACCATGCCGATGATCAGGCCGAAACCGTGCTGATGCGCCTTTTGCGTGGTTCGGGAATGTCCGGGTTGTCAGGGATGTCATACTGCAATGCACGCGGTTATGTTCGCCCTCTGCTGGAAATCTCCCGTTCCCAAATCGAACAATACCTCAAAGAGTGCTGCCTGGAGTGGCGTGAGGATGCCAGCAACCACGATGCGACCTACCTTCGCAACCGCATCAGACATGAGCTGCTGCCGCATCTTGAACAGTACAATCCTGCCATCCGCTCGTGTCTCGTTGCTACGGCATCACTTTTAAGAGATGATGAAGCCCTGCTGGGTGATCTGGCTGAACGGCTCTTTATCGAATCATCCCGGATGGAAGAGGGTACCATCGTCTTCCGTGCCGGACAGCTCCGCACACTAGGTTGTGCCCTGAGGCGGAGAGTCCTGCGCAACGCTTTTACATATCAGGCCGGCTCTCTGGAGGGATTGAGCCGACGCCATATCGATGCAATCTGTGCCATGATCGATTCTGCACGCCCCAACTCACGGCTTGCCCTGCCTCAGCGGGTTACGGCAGTGCGGGAGTATGACCGTCTTTTGTTCAAACGTACGCCCGAAGCCGTGCCCGGCACATTTCCGGGCCTCCAGATACCTGGGCCCGGTTATTACCTACTCCCTGCGGGCGGTTCGCTGTCAATCGAAGTTTCCGAAGCTCCGGACGACTTTTGTACTCTACCCGGCCACACGGCCTTCCTCAACCTCGATAAGACACCCTTTCCGTGGCAGGTTCGCACGTTCCGCCCCGGAGACCGGATGACGCCACTCGGCATGTCCGGCAGTAAAAAGGTCAAAGATATTTTTATCGATCGAAAAATTCCATCATCTGATCGCAGGAATATTCCCCTTCTGTTTTGTAACGACGAACTGATCTGGATTGCCGGCGTCTGTGTTTCGGAGAAATGCAGAATAGATACCGCGTCAGCCTCTGCGATTCAGGTGGCATGGCATGTATGACGTTGTCAAAGGTGTAGAGGAGATGACGGATACAAATGCTCGATACAAAATAAATGCTGATTGTCGAGGTTCCTGCAAAAGTCCTTTTAACCCTTCGACAAGCTCAGGGCGAACGGACTTTTATTCGCCAACCATTTGGTATTCCGTTTGTGGTGAGCTTGTCGAACCATGAACGGAATACTTTTGCAAGAGCCTCAGTCGGGAGCGGTTTATTTATTTGAGGATGACGAAAAGATGGGTTATACTCCCGCTCCCACTAAGTTTGAAACTTTAAAGACAGGACAGCCGCAATGAAAACTGCAATTCTGATGATGGCCCACGGCAGCCGTATCGCCGAGGCTAATGACGCTGCTCGCGAGGTGGCAACCATGGTGCGGAAGATGACCGGCTTCGAAATCGTCGAAGTATCATTTCGCGAGCTGCACAACCCGAACATCCAGAGCGGCATCGACGCTTGCGTGGCCAAAGGGGCCGGACGCATCCTGCTGATGCCCTATTTTCTCTTCATGGGCGCCCATGTGCAGCACGATTTGCCGGAAGAGATCGAAAAGGCTAAAATACGGTATCCCGATCTGATCATGGAAATGGGGGGGCACCTGGGAGCACATGGAAAGCTGGCCGAGATAGAGAGTGAGCGGATTGGCGAGGCATTAGACAGATTGGGGTGGCGCTGATGAATTCTCTTGGAATGAAACCGGAAGAGATAGAAAACCTGTCGTTCAAGATCATTGACAGCGAAGCGGGTGATCATGGCTGGTCCGGCGCACAATGGAATATTGTGCGCCGCGTAATTCACACCAGCGCCGACTTTGAATACGTCAATTCGATGATATTTTCGGACGACGCTGTTGATAAAGCGATTGCTGCTCTGAAGAGCGGCGCCGGCATCGTCACGGATACCACCATGGCCCTTTCCGGCATCAGCAAACCCCGCCTGCTCCCTTGGGGATGCACCGTTACCTGTCATGTAGCAGATACCGATGTCGGCATTCTTGCAAAACGTGAAGGGGCGACCCGCTCGGTTCTCGCCATACGGAAGGCGGTAACTATCCTGCATAACCGCATCTTTGTGATCGGTAACGCTCCGACGGCTCTGTTTGAACTGCTGCGTCTGATTGAGTCGGGACAGATCAAGCCGGCCCTGGTCATTGGCCTGCCGGTCGGTTTTGTCGGCGCCGAGGAGAGTAAAAACGCCCTGGCAACCTGTAAACGGGAGGTCCCTTTCATAACCAACAGAGGCCGCAAGGGGGGCTCCGGCGTCGCAGCGGCCGTTGTGAATGCTCTGGCGATTCTGGCTGCTGAGAAACAATGAAAAACAGTGTATGAAAAAATCGGTGCGCAGCACCCCTGCAGCTCCGCTCAGGTCAGGCTATACCACCGGCGCCTGCGCTGCCGCTGCCGCAAGAGGTGCAGCTCTGATGCTGTTCAATCAGACACTCATTCACGACGTGTCCATCAACCTGCCCGCCGGAGTCAACGCGACTTTTCAACTGCATGGTCAATCGATATCGGCAAGCGAAACATGCTGTTTTGTTATCAAAGATGCCGGTGACGATCCGGATGTCACACATGGGGCAGAGGTGTGGGCGCGGGTTATGACACATCCCCCCCGGTCCCCTTTTATCGCTGAAGGGTGTAACGTCGTCATCGCCGGCGGAACCGGCATAGGCAGAGTAACCAAGCCGGGCCTGGCGATTCCTCCCGGAGAATGGGCCATAAATCCGGTGCCGCGCCGGATGATCGAGGAAGCGGTTCGCTCGGCATTTTCACCCTTCACCCTTCACTCTTCTCCCTTCACCCTTCACTCTTCACCCTTCAACCTTCACTCTTCTCCCTTCACCCTTCACTCTTCACCCTTCACCCTTCACATTACCATCTCCATTCCAGACGGAGAACAGCGCGCCCGAAAAACTCTCAACCAGAGACTCGGTATCATCGGTGGGCTCTCCATCCTCGGCACTACCGGCATTGTTCGTCCGGTTTCGGCTCAAGCCTGGACCGATACCATTGATGCCGCACTTGATGTAGCCAAAGCCTGCGGCTGTGAGGCTGTCGTGCTTTCCACAGGGAGAACAAGCGAGATGGTGGCGCAGAAGTTTCTGAAAAGCAACCCCCCTCAATCCCCCCTTGTCAGGGGGGAAGTCAAGGCCCCTCCCTTGACAAGGGGAGGCGGGGGTGGGGTTTCCCTCCCCGAAGAAGCTTTCATCATGATGGGTGATCATGTGGCCCACGCCCTGCGCGCCTGCGCTCAGCGCGGTTTTGCTCAACCGGTCATCGCCTGTCAGTTCGCCAAGCTGCTCAAGATGGCCTGCGGACATGAGAATACCCACGCTGCGGCTTCGGAACTGGATCTGGCCGCTCTGAAGGGATGGGCTGAGGCAGCAGGCCTCTCTGTCGATATCACGACCATCATCGCCAACGCCAACACCGCCCGTGAAATCGCCATCACAAGCAGGTATGATCCGGCGCTTATCAGCCTTGTCACAACACGAGCCGAACATGCGACGATCAATCACGCACTTGGCATTGCAGCACGTTTTCTGGTCTGTGATTATGACGGCGCTGTTGTCTGGCCGCGATAATCGGCGAGCGAAGCATTATCAGGGGGAAGCAGCTCACAGCTTGCGGGGGAACAGTGAATTCCAAACAGACTAAATCACAACTGCCGGTTCATCCCCGCGCTTGCGGGGAACACACCACAATCAAAAAGAGCATTATTCCTGGAGCCGGTTCATCCCCGCGCTTGCGAGGAACACTTTGATGTGCTGGACATCACCGGCAGCGTAACCGGTTCATCCCCGCGCTTGCGGGGAACACAGTTACACCAATTTTTACTGTATTTTCAGATACGGTTCATCCCCGCGCTTGCGGGGAACACCCCCAGGATTTTAACCCCAACGCTTTCTGCATCGGTTCATCCCCGCGCTTGCGGGGAACACCCCTTCCATTCCCTTCCATTCCTCACGGTACTCGGTTCATCCCCGCGCTTGCGGGGAACACTCACCAACGTCAGCGATCCTATGCAGCGCCAGCGGTTCATCCCCGCGCTTGCGGGGAACACATTCTTGGCCGCAACCTGGTAGCATGGCTGCCCGGTTCATCCCCGCGCTTGCGGGGAACACGTATGCCCATACTCCCAGAAATAAGCATCGATCGGTTCATCCCCGCGCTTGCGGGGAACACCCAGCCAGGGACTAAGCTATTCAGGAGACGGGCGGTTCATCCCCGCGCTTGCGGGGAACACAAAGTCAGAAAAACCCATTGTCAAAGTGATATCGGTTCATCCCCGCGCTTGCGGGGAACACGACTCAGAAGCATAAAGTTGTAATAACCAGTACGGTTCATCCCCGCGCTTGCGGGGAACACTCCACGATGGTTTTTGCTATCGTCGCTACCGCCGGTTCATCCCCGCGCTTGCGGGGAACACCATCCATTCCCCGGCAGCCAGAGCCGGGCAGTCGGTTCATCCCCGCGCTTGCGGGGAACACGACGCAGGCGCAACACAGATCCTCAACAAGTACGGTTCATCCCCGCGCTTGCGGGGAACACAGTCGATGTTGAGTTTGTTGGACTGAATGTTGCGGTTCATCCCCGCGCTTGCGGGGAACACCCTTCCTCGCTCCCCTGCGTTCCGACAACCCTCGGTTCATCCCCGCGCTTGCGGGGAACACTTGTATGGAGAATTTTCTCCTTCTGCCATAAACGGTTCATCCCCGCGCTTGCGGGGAACACTTTCTATTGCTCTTATAGCTCTTTCGTCTCCGCGGTTCATCCCCGCGCTTGCGGGGAACACGCTGCCACCGCCGGCATACCGTCGCCGTCCCACGGTTCATCCCCGCGCTTGCGGGGAACACCACAACACTATCATTTAATTTGAATGGTGTTACGGTTCATCCCCGCGCTTGCGGGGAACACACATCTACTGACGGTAGCGGTACAGATTTGTGCGGTTCATCCCCGCGCTTGCGGGGAACACTCGGCCACTTTCATCGTGCTGTCCTTCAGTATCGGTTCATCCCCGCGCTTGCGGGGAACACGGCACCGGCGCCGATTCGGCAAAAACATATGAAGGTTCATCCCCGCGCTTGCGGGGAACACGGCAATTATTATCAAGGCATTTGTACTATCAGCGGTTCATCCCCGCGCTTGCGGGGAACACAGCACCTGAAGAGGCTGTTGCTCTACCGATTACGGTTCATCCCCGCGCTTGCGGGGAACACATGAGATGGTTTGATTACATGGCTGTGGTTGCCGGTTCATCCCCGCGCTTGCGGGGAACACCCGATGGTTGCCGGAGAGGACGACCAGGCCGCCGGTTCATCCCCGCGCTTGCGGGGAACACAGACGGCGGTTAAGTTGCCTGCGCTGTATTCTCGGTTCATCCCCGCGCTTGCGGGGAACACACGCTTCTGGTCGTCGTAGAGGATAAAGTCACCGGTTCATCCCCGCGCTTGCGGGGAACACGTCACAGCGGATATGTTCTGCAGCCCGGTTGACGGTTCATCCCCGCGCTTGCGGGGAACACTGTTCTGCAGCCCGGTTGACTTTTTCGACGGTCGGTTCATCCCCGCGCTTGCGGGGAACACTAAAGCTTCGCTGTTGATTGAATTGATTGTTCCGGTTCATCCCCGCGCTTGCGGGGAACACTTTTTCAAGCAGGGGTGTCGCGGCTTGTGTATCGGTTCATCCCCGCGCTTGCGGGGAACACTTGCATTTTTATGCAACCAATCTATTATTCGCCGGTTCATCCCCGCGCTTGCGGGGAACACATAGTTTGCGTCTCCACCGAATGTATCAGTTACGGTTCATCCCCGCGCTTGCGGGGAACACATCCACGAAAAAAACCTTGACGCCGTTGCAATCGGTTCATCCCCGCGCTTGCGGGGAACACCTTTCTGGCCGGTGCTTAGATTCCTGTGGACTCGGTTCATCCCCGCGCTTGCGGGGAACACTTTTTCAGCACAGTGCATTCTTTTCTCGAATTCGGTTCATCCCCGCGCTTGCGGGGAACACGGTCAAGCGAAGGGAATTTCAGTGAGTTAAATCGGTTCATCCCCGCGCTTGCGGGGAACACTGAAAAATAGTGAGTTGTATGTATGAATCACGCGGTTCATCCCCGCGCTTGCGGGGAACACGCCGGTTGCGTCCTCTACACGCTGGTATATATCGGTTCATCCCCGCGCTTGCGGGGAACACAATTGTGGGAACTTTAGTGTCTTTTTCTTGTCCGGTTCATCCCCGCGCTTGCGGGGAACACCGGGTGTATTCCTGATGAATGGGTTTACAAGACGGTTCATCCCCGCGCTTGCGGGGAACACCATAATCCCTACCTCCATTTTTTATTTAACTACGGTTCATCCCCGCGCTTGCGGGGAACACGCCTGGTGTCATGATGGTGCTCCTTATAGGCCGGGTTCATCCCCGCGCTTGCGGGGAACACGCATTCAGACACGGTTTATCACAGCGAGGACTCGGTTCATCCCCGCGCTTGCGGGGAACACCTGAGCTATTCAGGAGATGGACTCATGCCGGACGGTTCATCCCCGCGCTTGCGGGGAACACCACAACACTATCATTTAATTTGAATGGTGTTACGGTTCATCCCCGCGCTTGCGGGGAACACGGCCCTCGTAATTTGTGACTTGCTCATACCGCCGGTTCATCCCCGCGCTTGCGGGGAACACATACCGGATGTAACACCATCCAGATAACCTAACGGTTCATCCCCGCGCTTGCGGGGAACACTGACTCTAATCGCCGCAGCCTGGTAATAATGTCGGTTCATCCCCGCGCTTGCGGGGAACACTCCTGACCCTATACCCAGAAATCCCCTACCGCCGGTTCATCCCCGCGCTTGCGGGGAACACTCGAACCAGACCAGCCAGTTTATGAAGTACCGCGGTTCATCCCCGCGCTTGCGGGGAACACCCCCAGCTGATACACAAGCCGCGACACCGCTGCGGTTCATCCCCGCGCTTGCGGGGAACACGTAATTGGCTTCACCTCCGAATGTATCAGTCACGGTTCATCCCCGCGCTTGCGGGGAACACAAGTAGTTGATTTATAGTGACCTGTATGTTTCCGGTTCATCCCCGCGCTTGCGGGGAACACGTCGATGAACCATAGTGTGCTGTTGAGCAGGACGGTTCATCCCCGCGCTTGCGGGGAACACTGACTACTGGAAACTCTACATGGACAAGATTACGGTTCATCCCCGCGCTTGCGGGGAACACGCGACGGGACAGAACTGCACCATCACACTACGCGGTTCATCCCCGCGCTTGCGGGGAACACGCCATGAGCAACAAGGAAGCCAAGCAATACAGCGGTTCATCCCCGCGCTTGCGGGGAACACCTCTGCGGCTGGCAGGTACCGGGCGCCAGCCGCGGTTCATCCCCGCGCTTGCGGGGAACACAACCGGATCAACGCCAAAATATTCAGCCTCCCCGGTTCATCCCCGCGCTTGCGGGGAACACGTCGTATTGCAGATCGGCACGCGAAGCGCGATCGGTTCATCCCCGCGCTTGCGGGGAACACTACACCTATGCCGCACAAACCAGCACCAGCGCCGGTTCATCCCCGCGCTTGCGGGGAACACGGCATCAATCTGGATTACAACGAGCTGGACCGCGGTTCATCCCCGCGCTTGCGGGGAACACTGCACTGTCAGACCTGAAGGGTTTTAAAAACCCGGTTCATCCCCGCGCTTGCGGGGAACACGGCCGCACCTGGGCCGATGTCACCGGCGCAGCCGGTTCATCCCCGCGCTTGCGGGGAACACATGCAGGCCGGATGCGATCCAGCGTTTGGCGTCGGTTCATCCCCGCGCTTGCGGGGAACACGTGATGTTAGGGGCGTTCCGGAATCCGAGTTGCGGTTCATCCCCGCGCTTGCGGGGAACACGCGTATTCCAGGCGGATAGCGCCGTGCTGTTGCGGTTCATCCCCGCGCTTGCGGGGAACACGGTCATCATGACCTATGACGATTCTTCAACCACGGTTCATCCCCGCGCTTGCGGGGAACACATCGCACACTCTCCCCTGCGGAAGTACAAGCACGGTTCATCCCCGCGCTTGCGGGGAACACTCGTTTCTCTCCGGCCTGAACGGTCCGCTGACCGGTTCATCCCCGCGCTTGCGGGGAACACTTTGACGTGACCCCCTATAACGGCCGACTAGCCGGTTCATCCCCGCGCTTGCGGGGAACACGCCGGATGAAATCTGTTTTTCGTCGGAGAGTTCGGTTCATCCCCGCGCTTGCGGGGAACACCTCGCTTGATGAGATTGCAGATGCGGTTTGGGCGGTTCATCCCCGCGCTTGCGGGGAACACCTGGCATTAGCTATGTCGAGTGCGTGGAACAGCGGTTCATCCCCGCGCTTGCGGGGAACACCTGGCTGCGGCCATAGGGCAACACGGGGAGGACGGTTCATCCCCGCGCTTGCGGGGAACACTTAGAGAGAAGTACGAGGGGGAGGGGCTGTGACGGTTCATCCCCGCGCTTGCGGGGAACACAAATAGTGTTGACCTGATCCTGACCAGCATACCGGTTCATCCCCGCGCTTGCGGGGAACACACGATAAACGATTTCACCATTCACCCTTCACCCGGTTCATCCCCGCGCTTGCGGGGAACACTACCGACAGCAGCAGCAGAGGCAACCAAACGACGGTTCATCCCCGCGCTTGCGGGGAACACGCTTTCTTAAAAGGGATATTCATCATAGTCAACGGTTCATCCCCGCGCTTGCGGGGAACACTGATATTGAGCGGCTTTATCGTAAAAGCGAACCGGTTCATCCCCGCGCTTGCGGGGAACACGTCCGGAAGCCCTACAGTATATGTGTATCAATCGGTTCATCCCCGCGCTTGCGGGGAACACTCCTGTTGCACGCCATGCCCAATCTGCAAGATCGGTTCATCCCCGCGCTTGCGGGGAACACACTTCTTCTACTACCTCAATATCATTGAGCAAATTCGCCATTAAAAAATCTACCGATTTCTACCCCATTCAAAACGGATATTCTTCTGCATTGTCAGCCCCCTCTGGCGGCAGAAACGATACCAGTTTAATCCCGTCCATTTCAACCGGTATCCGCCTGTTTGTTCCGAGCGTTAAAAAATCAAAACCGGATTCATTGTTCGATGTCCATGCCATAACTGCATTACCCTCATCAACCCCTTCCTCCAAATTATTCCAGATCATATCCCGCACTCGGCGGGAAACATCCCCCACATAGACCCCTGCCCGCACCTCTACCAGCCACAAACCAAGCCGCCCCCTCAGACGCGGCGGAACATTCTCAACCACGATGACCAGCATCGCCAAGTCCCTCCTTATTTGGGATGGCAATCTCAACCGCCTCTTCATGGGCCTTTGGGCGATCGAGCTCCCCGGCAGCCAGAACCTCCTCAATAGTTGGGATGATCTTGTCCAGCAAATGACTTTGACGAAATGCGTCACGGCAGGCCAAGCGTACATCGCGCTCCGGATTACGCGGATTCTTGCCTGCAATGCGGAAAGCCACCGGCACGACCGTATCGAACTTGAATATGTCGGCAATATCGTAGACGAACGATTGTGGTTTTCCGGTGTGAATGAAACCAACAGCCGGGGCATACCCTGCAGCCAAAATGGCCGCCTCACAGATGCCGTAAATGCAGGCCGTGGCTGATGACAGGCAGCGGTTCGGCACATCGCCGCTTTCCCATTCGGTGTGATCATAGTTGCGATGTTTCCACTCCACTCCGTATTGCCGGGCCAGCAGCTCATAGGTCTTTCGTACACGCACCCCTTCAATGCCGCGCAACTGTTCGACACTGCGCCGTTCAGGCGGTTCCTCCTTGAAGCGCAGGGTGTACATTTTTCGGACAACCTTCAGTCTGGCCGAATCATCCAATGCCAGCTTGGCCTGATACAGCAACCTGTCCGAACGGGCGCCGCCCGGCTGACCCGCCGCATACAGCCGCACACCGGCCTCGCCGATCCAGACCAGCAAGCACCCAACCCGCGCGGCCAGCACCACAGCAGAATGGGAAACACGCGTCCCCGGCTCCAGCATCAGACAGGCTACCGTGCCAATGGGGATATGGGTGCGAACACCGGTTTTGTCAACGACAACAAAAGAGCCGTCAATGACATCAAGGTTGCCTTTTTCGATATAGATAACCGAGATGCGGTCCTTGATGGGAAGCGGTTTTAATGGTGGCAGGATTGGAATTGTCATGTCACACCTTTCGTTTCAGCAATTTTCCGGTTTTTTCGGCTTTCTTCTCCACTTCCAGAAAATCCTTCTCAACTCGGGACGGCTTCTGCAACTGCTGCTTATGAAAGCGGTCATACTCCACACAGGCTTTTTGCAGCGCCTCTTCATGGCTGAGTTTTCCGGCATGGGTCAAAATCTCTCGCTCACTTAGCTTCAGAAAATCATCCAACTTGGCGATCCACCCGGCCATATACATCGGCTTACGAGAAAGCGCCTGCAATTCGGCAAATTCAAGGTAGGAAGTCACGATTCGATTGAGAATTTCCAGCTCCTCTTCGTTCAGATAGTTCTTGGCAACCTCGACGTCTGTCTTTCGCAAGGAGTCACCCACCCAGCTCGTTAATCCCATGTTAGGCTTACCGGCATCGGCCCGGCTGTGAATGATCTCGGCAGCAGTCTGCCCATGAGTAGCCCAGTGCATCTTGTTCTGTACGGTGGCAAAAAACTCCCTTGACGCCTCGGTCGCCGGATCGTAGTCGATGCTGGTAGCATATATCTCCAGCACCTTGCGCCAGAAAACCTTCTCAGATGAACGTATGTCGCGAATGCGTGCCAGCAGTTCGTCGAAGTAATTATCTCCATTGGCCCGCTTGAGCCGTTCATCATCCATCGTAAAACCCTTGATGATGTACTCTCGCAGCCGCTGGGTAGCCCACTGCCGAAAACGGGTCGCGACATGGCTTTTAACCCGGTAGCCGACAGATATGATCATGTCGAGGTTGTAGTAATCAACCGGCCTGTTCACCTGCCGTGAACCTTCCGTTTGAACTATTCGGAATTTCCGAATAGTTGCCTCCAGCTCAAGTTCCCCGTCATCATAAATGGTTTTTATGTGCTCATTGATGGTGGGAATGGTCACCTGAAAAAGTTCCGCCAACTGTCTTTGCGAGAGCCAGACCGTCTCGTTTTCAAGGCGAACTTCAAGTTTAGTAGTTCCAACTTCAGTCTGATATATGAGTATCTGCGAGGCATTGTTGGTGTCAGCCATGTTCAGGCTCCCATTTTGTTTTCAATCTCCAGTGTTATAATTTCGCTTCAACCATTCGATTATCTCAAATAGTTCTTCTCCAGCTGTCGCATTTCCAACGCCTTGCGGGTCTTGTCGATTTCCGCCACCAACGCCTTTTCATCAGGCAAAACCATCTTGTACTCAGCTGCCAAAACCTTATTGGGAAGGTTCTCCAGCGCATAATGCGCCAGGGCATGATCCTTCTGAGCGCAGATAATGAGCCCGACCGGCGGGTTTTCTTCCGGATGTGTCCAATGTTCACGGGCATAATTCAGGTACATATGCATCTGTCCTGAATCGGCATGGGTAAATTTGCCCAGTTTCAACTCGATCACCACCAGACAGCGCAAACGTCGGTGGAAAAACAGCAGATCAACCCGATACCATGAATCGCCGATCCGCAAGCGACGCTGCCGCCCAACAAAGGCAAAATCACCCCCAAGCTCCAGCAGAAAGCTCTCCAGATGCCGAATCAACGCCTCCTCAAGATCATTTTCCGAATACTCGTCCTTCAACCCCAGAAACTCCAATACCAGCGGATCTTTGATCTCTTCTTCAGGGGTGACGACATCTTCCGCAAGAGGTTTTTGACCTTTTTTCAGCATGGCGGCCTTATTGCGGGAAAGAGCGGTGCGCTCGTAGAAAAGCGTGGAGATCTGGCGGTCAAGTTGAGGCCCTGTCCAGCCACCTCGCAAGGATTCGGCCTCGTAGAATGCACGGGCATCCGGACTCTTTAATGTCATGAGGCGGACATATTGTGACCATGGGAGCGGAAAGGTGGCGACAATGTTTGCATCAGATAATTCAGACGCCGTCTGAAATATTTCAGTTATTTCCTGCGAAATTTCAGATTCGACAGATGTCGTCTGTCGAATTCGTGATAAAGGCCAGCATTCGTAAAACTTACGCATGGACCTGAGATTAATGATGCTGAAACCACGTCCAAACCTCTTGCCCAAATCAACAGAAAGACGCTCCAACAACTGTGTTCCGTATTGAGCACGCCCTTTACCACCTTGTTCATACTCCACGATCCGCCGCCCAACGTCCCAATAGGTGGTTGTCATGATCGTATTTACAGCCCGCGCAGACATCCGCCGGGCTTGCTCCAGCAATTCGACTACGCCGGACAGCATGGCATCGTAGCCAGAGGCCGGTGCTGATTGTATTTTTGAAGGTTTCGTTTTATCCGCCATGCTTTACCTCCCTCAATGTCCACCTTACTTTCAATACTCACGCATATCGCTTGAATTGCAAATACGTTCAGTTGTACGAAAATATCGGACAACTCAAGCAGCTCGTGACAAAACGTCACGGACCTGCTCCCAACCGTCCGGTTTTTCCGGACAGTTCATTTCAACGGAGTGGACAAATTGTCCCCACCCTTTCATTCACCCTTTCATTCAAACCATCGCATTCGTAGGGGCGCTGCTTGCCAGGCCCGCCTGTTTCGCATCCGATTCCGTAGGGGCGGCCCCATGTGGCCGCCCAAGGTTTTGATTTAGACCCGCCGCACAAGCATCAAGCCGCAACCAAAACCTTTGGCCGGGCCGACGCCGGGTTTATGCAACCGGAACCACAGACAACATCCCGAGCCCCATTACCTTTCCATGCCCAATGCCGCCTTGTAGCGCCTTTGTGAAGGCCTCCGGCTCTGTAACCGTCAGCATGCCGTCATATAACACAGAAAACACCCGAATCGAGTTGTTCGTATGTTGTTTATCGCAAAGCATTTGCTCCTGTGAAATCCTCACGTCCGGGCGTTCTTCTGAAGATTCGGAATAATCAAATGACAACAATTGCGGCAGCAAGAATCCATGTTGTTGCGCCTGTCGTTCCAGCCATTTTTCCTGGTCTTCCTGTTTCAGCAGACCGAGACGCTTGCCGTTACGGGTTACGCAAGGATTAGCACGCAACCGGAAACGAAAATGCTGCCCAGCCTTCAATGAATCGAGTTTGAGTCGTTCTTTAAGGTTGATTGCCGCATCAGCCTCCGCCAACCATCCCTTTACGGTAATGCCATTCCAATCAGGCAGCTTGCGGCTTTGAACCAGGATTCTAGGGTTGCCAGATGAATCGGTTTCAGGTTCAAGACGCCACAGGAACTCACCTTTTGTACATTTCGTTTCAGGTGGACTAAAAGCCCGGCAGAGAGTCGAATGAAGTTGATATGGATTGGCCAAATCCCTTCGGGCATCCTTGCAACGTAAACCAAGGTGAATTCTACTCAGGAACATCAGCCACCTCCCGTGGAAACGGAATCCACTCCGAACGTACAAACCGTGCTCCGAAACGGCGTTCAGCAAATGACGACAATGGCTGATCCATCTTGAGTACACCTGAACCGTCTTCTGACTCCATCGAAACAAGAAGCTGTTCCGGCTGTTCTTTCTCCCACCGCCGCAGGTTTCCCAACCATGGGTATGATTTGAGCGTGTCGAGCAATGACGATTCCTTTAATCCATCCTTGATCCAGATCGGTTCCGCCGGGGGATACGATTTCCGCCCCAAGGCAAGAGGCCACGTAGGATCTTTTAGCTTGGCGTGTACTTTTTCAAGAAGATCACGATCATCACCTTCAAGTGCTACAAGAAAAGCGGCGTCGGCAAGGTAATGACGTTGAGAAACGATACCATCTTCGGAGAGGGTACCATTTGCCCTAATGACAAAATCTGAAACGGCACACCCTGCCGTCTGATAGTCGCATTCCAAAACGCCGGAACGGTCGTGACGTACGCCCATACTAAGGTTCGCAAGTTGCTTTAATAGCGGCTCCCAGTCTTTTCTATCAATCCCCATTGCGGCAGCAAGGAGCCCAATTACACCGGATTTGCTCGGCTCCTTACCGGTGTCACGCTGGTCAAAACGGCTGGTAGTTCCCCACGACTGCATGGGGCCAACCAAACGAAGCAACAAGGTAGGCATGTTACCCCTCCTGCTTGGTGACTTCCGTTGTGTCAAATTTTTTGACGTTTTTTATTCTTTTCCGTTTTAAATCCAGCGTATTACCAATCAAAGACTTGCCTCCCCCAATAATACCAGTTAAGAATGTTCATTATGGGGGTACAAGCTCATGTCGTACTTATCTAAAAC
>Ga0194037_1000533_pt1 | contig 29367 bp, 25 predicted proteins | sample JunL306m_MetaG_FD_148653 | JGI IMG/M metagenome (GOLD analysis project Ga0194037, IMG submission 148653) | Anoxic zone freshwater microbial communities from boreal shield lake in IISD Experimental Lakes Area, Ontario, Canada - Jun2016-L304-6m | ecosystem: Environmental > Aquatic > Freshwater >...
TGCTAATACGCTGGCGCGTTCCTAAAACCATTCAATGGATAGTGAAACTATTCCTGATCTATTTATGCATTTTCACTGCATTCAGGGTCGCCACCGTGATATTTTTTAAACCCAAGTCGATCAGCGTTTGGGAACTGGGTCCTTCATTCTGGCTCGGATTGAAATACGACCTGCGCTGGATCGCGGTGATCCTGATCCCGATCGCCCTGCTGTCGCTTTTTCCGCGCCTCTCCCCCTTTTCAAGCATACGATCAAAAAAAATATGGACCATTTACCTGGGTATATTAACCCTGCTGGTCTTGTTCTTTTACGGAGCCGATTTTGGCCAGTTTGCCTATATCAATGCCCGCCTCAATGCCGATGCCCTGATCTTTGCCGAAGATCCACGTGAAAGTCTGCAAATGGTTTGGCAAAGCTATCCGGTGTTATGGATATTGTTAGGACTGGTAGGTGCTGTGCTCATGATGATCTGGATGTTCAGGCGTACACATGTAGACGTTACTGAAAAGAATGTAAATATTCATCGGTTCAGCTACCGCCGGAGATGGCACCTGGCTGCTATCGTATTATTGGCCTGGTTTCTGTATGGTTTTTTAACCTGGCAACCACTCGATTTTTTCAGGGCTTTCAGTCTCAACGATGAGTTTAAAAGCAACCTGGCCCTAAACCCCCTGCAGAATTTTTTCACTACCCTTCGCTTCAGAGATCCTGATTTCAATACCGAGGCCAAGGCCTATTATCCATTGATGGCCGATTTTTTGCAGATCAAAAAATATGACAGCACCCAGAAAAAATATTTGCGGTTGATCTCTCCCGGTAGTAAGGCCCTTGAATGCCAGCCCAATATTGTACTGGTGATCTGCGAAAGTTTCAGCATGTATAAAAGCAGCATGAGTGGCAACCCGCTGAACAGCACACCTTACTTCAATGAGATGTGTAAAAAGGGTATATTTTTTGAACGTTGCTTCTCGCCTACCTTCGGAACGGCAAGGGGTGTATTTGCTACCATCACCGGCATTCCGGATGTTCAGTTATCTAAGTTCGCCACCCGCAATGAGGCATCGGTAAATCAACGTACCATCATCAACGACTTCGACGGTTACGAAAAATTCTATTTCATTGGAGGAAGAAGTCAGTTCAATAATTTCAATGGCCTCATCAACAACATCAATGATATCCATATCCATGAAGAAGGCAGTTATACATCGGCTCAGCTGAATGTATGGGGCATCAGCGACAAGAACCTTTTTCTGGAAGCCAACCAGGTATTGACGAAGCAACAAAAGCCCTTCTTTGCCATCATTCAAACGGCCGACAACCATCGTCCGTTCAATATCCCCGAAGAAGACAAGGATTTTATCCCCCGTAATATCCCCGATGAGGAATTGAAGAAATACGGATTTGAATCACTGAATGAATTCAACGCCTTTGCGTATACGGATTACTGTTATAAAAAGTTCATGGATGCGGCTAAGCAATCTGGTTATTTCGATAATACCATTTTCGTATTCACCGGCGATCATGGAGTGGAAGGCAATGCGGAGGCTATTTATCCCAATGCCTGGACAGAACAGCGGCTCAGCGATGAGCATATTCCCCTGCTTTTTTATGCTCCTTCTTTGTTGACGCCGCAGCTCAGAAAAGAAACCGTATCGCAGATCGATATCCTGCCTACCATCGCCGGTATGATCCAGCAGCCATATCTGAACAGCACGCTGGGGCGCGACCTGCTCGATTCTAGCAAAAAAGAAAATGCCGCATTCATCATCTATCATGCTCCGGGATGGATCGGCGTAGTGAATGACGATTATTTTTTCAGAAAAAATATCCGCATCCAAAAAGAAGAACTGGTACCGGTGCGTAGCGGACTGCCAACATTAACCCCCAGAGAAAAAGACTCCATCAGCAACCATTTATCCAGACTCACGTCCGGGATCTATGAAACCGCCCGGTATATGTTGCTCAATAATCATCATTAAGCTATAGCTGGCAATTTCATTCTTGTAGCACTGCATAAGATTGTTTATTTTTATACAAAATCAACCAATGAAAAATATATTATTCGCCGCATTGGTATTGCTGCTATGTTCGGTTCAGGCAAAGGCCGATGTGGTAGAACCCGGCCAGGTAAATAAACAATTCGAATTCACCAACCTAGATAAATTCCCGGGTTACCATTTTTATTTCATTCATCAGGGGTATTACTACAAAATGGGATACCAAGCAGATCCAGCAGATACTATGCAGCTCAGCAATGGGGTTCGGTATTATGCCAGCGAAAGGGGCAACGATCAAACCCCCATCTTGGCCATGGATGAAAAGGGGAAATATTCACTGTCGGTGGAAAAGCTGGGTGGACAGGTGATGACGGACCCTACCATCAAATACGTGATAGAACAATATAGCATCATCAGCATCAAAGACGGCGTGATCAGCATTAAAAAAATAAAGGAGATCAGCATCGACAGGAACGGAGATGAAAAAACAAAAAAATTATCTGGAGGATGGATCCTATTTGATAATGGCAGTCCTTATATCAAAGGCTTGATCCTTGTTTCCATATTTGCGCTCACTGCCTTGCTCCTGATCTTCCTGATCAAAATAAGAAAGAATAAATACATCCCGATCGCCAGATAAGGGTTTATTACAGCTCCTTCTTTCTTGCGATCATGAGTAAGCGGGGTGATAAATTGACATCGTAGGCCGCAAAATTGTAATCGCCGAATACCATTTCTATTACCAGTCCCTGCCGGGCAAACATCTGGTTAAAATCATCCAGCGAAAACTTAGCTACTTTTTCTGTGTATACAATGGGCTCGGTCTGCAGCGGATCTTCCACCACGATCTTTTTATAGAAATGCGCCTCGTCGTACCATTTGCTGATTAAAAAGCGGGTATCCCCCACCGTACTTTCGGCACTTGGAAGCAAATGCGATTCGGCATATTTCACATTGAGATAATCAAGTACAAAAACACCATTGGGTTTCAGCGATTGAGCAATGGTACGCATGGCATCATCATGTTCACGCAGGGTATCAAAATAGCCGAAACTGGTAAAGAAATTAAATGCGTAGTTGAAATAATTGATCCAGAAAGGAAGCCGCATATCATGCGTATAAAAATGAAGCGTATCTGATTCAGAATCCAGCGCCTCTGCAATACTTTCTTCGCTAAGGTCGATGCCGGTAACTTCAAAACCTTTTTCAGCCAGTTGAATCGAATGCCTTCCTTTGCCACAAGCCACATCCAGCATGCTGTTCCCCGGCTGGGGTTTCAATAAGCCGATCAGCTTGTCGATAAACTCAGCCGCTTCCTCATCGTCGCGATGTACATATAATTGATGGTAATAGGGTGAATTGAACCAGTATTTGAACCAGGAGCTTTGCATGAGGCAAAGTTACTGCATTAGCCGCTGATGTTTTCGGTTTTCAAAGGGCAGTTTGTTATCTTTGACCTCCCAAACCAAGCACATGGCATTGATAAAAAGCATTTCCGGAATTAGGGGTACCATTGGTGGCAACACACAATTGAACCTTACACCGGTAGATATTGTAAAATTTACTGCAGCCTACGGAAGCTGGCTGATGAAACAAAGCGATAACCGCAAGCTGATCATTGGCAGGGATGGCAGGATCAGTGGAAAAATGGTGAGCGCGCTGGTGGCCAATACCTTGGTAGGACTAGGATTTGATGTTACCGACCTCGGTCTCAGCACCACGCCCACTGTGGAGATGGCTGTGATCCAGGAAAATGCTGCAGGTGGCATCATCATCACGGCAAGCCATAATCCAAAAGAATGGAATGCCCTTAAATTACTCAATCACCTTGGTGAATTCATCAGTGCCGAAGCGGGAAGTATCATTCTGAACCTCGCCGAGCAGGAAGATTTTAGTTTTGCAGCGGTGGATGCACTCGGCAGCTACTCAAAAGATAAAACTGCACTAAGCAAACATATTGAAGCCATTCTTCAACACGAACTCGTAGATGTTGCGGCGATCAAAGAAAAGAATTTTAGTATTTATGTAGATGCCATCAACAGCAGCGGTGCATTTGCTGTGCCGGCATTGCTGGAAGCCCTCGGCGTAAAAACTGTTGAAGTGCTGAATGCATCAGTGACCGGCGAATTTGCTCATAATCCTGAGCCCCTGCCCGAACACCTTACTGCACTCAGCAATGAAGTATTGAAAAACAAGGCTGACCTGGGCATCGCTGTAGATCCGGATGTAGACCGGCTTTGTTTTGTTTGTGAAGACGGTAGCATGTTTGGTGAAGAATATACCCTGGTAGCAGTAGCCGATTATGTGCTCAGTAAAAGAAAAGGAAATACTGTTTCCAATCTTTCATCCACAAGGGCACTGAAAGATATTACCCTGCAACACGGCGGCGAATATTTTCCGAGTTCGGTTGGTGAAGTAAATGTGGTGAATAAAATGAAGGAAGTGCATGCGGTGATCGGCGGCGAAGGAAATGGCGGTATCATTGTACCCGACCTACATTATGGTCGTGATGCGCTCATCGGCATCGCCCTTTTTCTTACCCATCTGGCAAAAAGCGGAAAAACCATTAAACAACTGCGCAACAGCTACCCCGATTATTTTATCAGCAAGAATAAAATAGAACTGAAAGCCGGTGCCGATGGTAAAAACCTGATCGACGTAAAGACCATTCTGGAAAAATTACAAGATAAATACAAGCACCAGCCAATAAATACAGAAGACGGATTAAAAATAGAATTCGATAATGACTGGGTACATTTAAGAAGCAGCAATACCGAACCCATCATCCGGATCTATGCAGAAAGTAATTTTGCCAGCACGGCCGACAATATTGCAAAAAAACTGATGCAGGATATCGGGGAAATGATGTAGATGATAATTATAAAGGACCAATTCAATTTTTCATGAGCGACAACAGAATCTATCTCGACAATGCAGCCACCACTTCTCTTGACCCAGAGGTACTGGAAGCGATGATGCCCTATCTGACAGAAAAATTTGGGAACCCCTCGTCCATCTATTCCTATGGCAGGGAATGCCGCATGGCCATTGAAACAGCACGTAAATCAGTAGCCAAGATATTGAATGCACATCCGGCCGAAATATTTTTTACCAGCGGTGGAACCGAAAGCAGCAATACGGCCATCACTGCAGCCATTCGCGACCTGGGTTGTAAACATATCATCACCTCACAGATAGAACACCATGCTGTTTCACATACCGCAGCCTACCTCGATAAAATGGACCTGGTAAAACTGAGCTTTGTTAAACTCTTACCCAACGGACATATAGATATTGAAGACCTGGAAAAATTGCTGGCCGCCAGTGAAGAAAAAACACTGGTTACTTTAATGCATGGCAACAACGAGATCGGAAATATGCTGGACATTCATGCCGTAGGAAATTTATGCAAATTGTATAATGCCATTTTTCATAGCGACACCGTTCAAACCGTTGGGCATATCCCCTTCAACCTGCGCAACACGCCCATTCATTTCATCACCGCCGCGGCCCACAAATTTCATGGACCCAAGGGGGTGGGTATTTTATACATCAATGAAAATGTGAAGATCAGTCCTTTCCTTCATGGCGGTGCACAAGAGCGAAATATGCGTGCTGGCACCGAGAATTTATATGGTATTGTTGGTTTCGCCAAAGCGCTGGAACTGGCCACCACAGGACAGGAAGAAGACAGCGCCTATATCGGCACCCTGAAATATTACATGTATGATGAACTAAAAAAACATATCAAAGGAGTGGCCTTCAACGGCGATCCGTTGGGAAGCAGTTTATATACCGTACTGAGTGTGAGTTTTCCTAAAACAGAGAAATCAGAGATGATCCTGTTCAACCTCGATATCAATAATATATGTGCCAGCGGAGGATCTGCTTGCACCTCAGGCGCCGACCAGGGCAGCCATGTGATCAGGGCCATCAACAATAACCCCAACCAGGTAACCGTTCGTTTCAGCTTCAGTAAACACAATACCAAGGCCGAAGTGGATACGGTGGTTAAACAACTCACTAGTCTCGTTTAACCGGCACCGATAGTTTTAAAAATTATAGCCCAGTTTTTCAGCTATGTTGGCTGGAAGTGCAGGAAGTTTTTTCCGGTCTACCAGAAAACTGCTCAATTGCGCTAATTCCTTGAACACATAATGTTTATCCATGGCAGCCTTCAGGTATCCTGCACCACTGCTGCCACCGGTTCCGATGCGGGTGCCGATCATACGCTGCACCATATTGATATGTCGACCACGCCAGTTGCCTAATTGGTTATCAATTTCCAACAGGGTTTCCAGTAGCTGGAATGGCAATTCAAGCATAGGATATCCCCGGTACAGCATGATGAATAATCCGGCCCTGCAGGCTTTGGGCGAAAACTGACGGATGGTATCATCGGTATTGGCTTCAAATACTTCTCTGAATAAAATTTCATTTTGCTTTTCTGCAGGGGCTAAACTTCCTACATAAATTGATTCGTAATGCTTCCAAAAATCATCCTGCAAAAAAGGCATACGCTCGAGCCAGTCATTCACCAGTTCCACCATCGAAGGCCCTTTTTCGGCATCCTTGATGAGCTCAATATCTTTTTCTTTTAGCTGTGATGTATAATAGCTTTGGCCGTGCCGGTGTTCGTACTTCAAACCAAGAGCAGCCTCCAATACTTTGAACTGATAACTCTGGAATCCCGATGCAGGGCGAAGCATATCTCTGAAATCCAGAAAATCCATTGGCGTCATCGTTTCCATAATATCGATCTGCTGAACCAGTACTTTAAGAATGGTGACCACCCTTTTTAAACGATGCACTACGGTTTGCATATCGGCCGAATTATCATTGAGCACAGGTTTGTTCATGATCCCGATAACAGAATTCACTTCAAACAGGATCTGCTTGAACCATAATTCATAGGCCTGGTGAATGATGATGAAGAGCATTTCATCATGGGCCGGGGCCTTACCATCCTTAAAGCTTTCCGGCTCCTGGGCTCCGGTGATCTTATCCAGTTGCAGATAATCTGCGTAATAAACCGCCTTATTTTCCATAACAAAGAATTAGTCAGCAAACATACATAAATGTTATTCCTTCTGATATGCCGGATAAAAAATGATTTTCCGTAAATTTGCAGCCCCTGCCCGTCGCGGAACAGGTAAAAGACCTAAATTTTATGGGAAGAATATTTGAAGTTAGGAAAAGTAGCATGTTTGCCCGCTGGGATAAGATGGCAAAGAACTTTACCCGCATTGGAAAAGAAATTGCCATTGCAGTTAAATCGAGCGGGCCCGACCCCAATAATAATCCAGCACTAAGAAGGTGTTACCTGAATGCCAAGGCCTGTGGTATGCCCAAAGACCGTGTAGAAGCCGCTATTAAAAGGGCAATGGGTAAAGACACCAGCAATTATGAAGAGATCTTGTATGAGGGGTATGCGCCACATGGCATTGCGGTGTTGGTAGAAACAGCTACTGATAATGCCACCAGAACAGTGGCAAATGTTCGGATGCATTTTACCAAGGGCCAGGGAGCATTGGGTACCAGTGGCAGTGTGGCATTTGGATTTTCGCATATGAGTGAGTTTAAATTAAAAGCTGCCGGCTTAAATACCGATGACCTTGAATTGGAGCTCATTGATCATGGTCTGGAAGAAATTGGAGAAGATGCAGAGGGCAATATCATCATCCGTACACCCTTCAATGAATATGGCAATATGAGCAAGGCGCTGGACGAAAGGAAAATTGAAGTGATCAGTGCCGAACTTACCTGGATACCTGCTAATCCGATGGAGTTAAATGAAGAGCAATCCAATGAGGTATTGAAACTGGTTGATAACCTGGAACAGGATGAAGACGTGCAGAAAGTATACCACAACCTTAAATAATATCACACCCGCTTAGGGAATCTTATTGATTGATGAGGACGATCTCTCCCTTCATGTAGAATACGGCCTTGCCTTTCATGATCACCCGATCGCCTTTTAGTGTACACCAGATTTCACCTCCCCGAGTAGATAACTGTCGTGCGTGTAAATTTTTCTTATTTAATTTTTCGCTCCAAAAAGGGACCAATTGTGCATGGGCCGATCCGGTAACCGGATCCTCGGGAACGCCGCAGTTGGGCGCGAAAAAACGCGACACAAAATCACATCGTGTACCCGGAGCCGTTACGATCACGCCGATCACATCGATCTTATTGAGTAAGCTGAAATCAGGCTGAATGGACAACACTTCTTTTTCAGTTTCTAATTCAACGATATAATCCCGGTGCTTATACACGCCCGAATGCTGGGTAATGCCTAACCCACGGAGCAATTCCTCGGGATACTCAGATACCCGTTCAGGTATCCAGGAAGGAAAATCCATGGAGATAATATCTTCTTCCCGGTTGACGTACAAGGGTCCGCTTTTTGAATAAAAAACAATTTTCTGTTTGGAATAATCCAGGCAATTAAACAATACATAAGCAGTAGCCAGGGTAGCATGACCACAAAGATCGATCTCCAGTTCGGGAGTAAACCACCGAATATGAAACCCAACCTCTTGCGGAACAAAGAAAACAGTTTCAGCGAGGTTATGTTCCGCTGCGATCTTTTGCATGAGGGCTTCATCGAGCCAATGCTCCAGCGGAATAACGGCTGCAGGATTTCCGCCAAAGACCTTATCGGTGAAAGCGTCTATCTGGTATACAGTCAATTTCATGAATAATAATTTGATCTATTTTTTCATTGATCGCTTTGCAGCATAATAAGAACTGATCTTATTCCTGCATCATTTTGCTGATCACCTCGATCACTTCTTCTGCATTTGGTTTGCTGAAATAATCTCCATCGCTGCCATACGCTGCGCGATGGGCCTTTGCCGTAATGGTACGGGGTGAAACATCCAGCATACGATAACCACCTTGTTCTTCCATTACCTTATTGAACATATAGGCAGCGGCTCCACCGGGTACGTCCTCATCTACAAAAATGATGCGGTTTGTTTTCTTCAGCGATTCAGCGATCTGGTGGTGAATATCAAAAGGCAGCAGGGTTTGCACATCCACCACTTCGCAACTGATGCCTTGTTGCTCCAGTGTGTCGGCGGCATCCAGTACGATACGGAGCGTAGATCCATAAGTAACAACGGTAATATCGGTGCCTTCCCTCACGATTTCAGGCACACCTAACGGGATCGTATATTCGCCAAAATTGGAAGGCAATTTTTCCTTGAGCCGGTAACCGTTCAGGCATTCAATGATCAGTCCGGGGTCGTTCGACTGCAACAGGGTATTGTACATACCGGCGGCCTGTACCATATTCCGGGGCACACAAACATACATTCCCCTGAGTGCATTAATGATCATACCCATGGGAGATCCGCTGTGCCAGATCCCTTCTAGCCGATGGCCACGGGTGCGCACAATAAGGGGGCAGCTTTGCTGACCTGCGGTACGGTAATGGGTGGTACACACATCATCGCTTAGGGGCTGTAATCCGTATAAAAGATAATCCAGATATTGGATCTCGGCAATGGGCCTGAATCCGCGCAAGGCCAATCCCATCCCCTGTCCCATGATCGTAAGTTCACGGATACCGGTATCGAATATACGATGCCGGCCATATTTGTCTTGCAATCCGCTGAAGCCCTGATTTACATCACCGATCTCGCCAAGGTCTTCGCCAAAAGCAACCACATGGGGATGGGTAGCAAATAGCTGATCGAAATAGTTGTTCATGATCTCAAAGCCTCTTACCATGGGAGCATCATCGTTATATTGTACCGGCTTTACAGGCACTTTCATGGCTGAACGCGGACCATCATTATACAAATAACGATCGTACAAGGCGGAACTGTTTGATTTCATCGAATCATAAAATTCAGTGAGGGCGCCGGCCTGGTTACCTGCCTCCCGGATGGCCGCAGCCAGGGCCTTCATCATATCCCGGCGCAATGGTTCACGATTTTGTTGCAGGTCGGCGGTTATTTTTAATAGCGCTTCAGATGCGGGTTGCAGTTCTATGATCAGTTTCAAACCAATCGCTACATCAGCCTTTATCGGATTGATATATTGATCCCATGCCAGTTGTTTCCCCTCGCGAACCGTTTGCACGGCCTGCGCTTCTATTTGATCTAGTTCTTCTGTTACCGCCAGTGCGTTGTCGATGATCCATTCTCTCATTTTACGGATGCAATCCCATTCTTTTTCCCAGGCCAGTCGTTCAGCATCTTTATAACGTTCATGACTACCCGAAGTAGAATGCCCCTGCGGTTGGGTCAGTTCTTCCACATGAAATACTGCCGGTGTATGGGTTTCCCGGATCTTGCGGATAGCGGTTTCCAAGGTTTCGCACATGCCGGCATAATCCCAGCCATGCAAGCGATAAATATCGATACCATTGGTACCTTCCTGTTTACGGAAGCCTTCCAGCACTTCAGAAACCGAGCCCTTGGTCGTTTGGTATTTTTTGGGAACGGAAATTCCATAGCCGTTATCGTACACAAAAACCGCCAGCGGTATCTGCAACACGCCTACGGCATTGATGGTTTCCCAGAAATGGCCTTCACTGGTTGAGGCATCGCCTATGCTGCAAAAGCAGATCTCATTTCCCTTATTACTAAGATGGCTCATGCCCTCAAGCCCTTCAATATTTCTAAACAGTTTTGATGCCATCGCCAATCCGATGGCCCGTAGCATTTGACCAGCTGTGGGTGCAATATCCGCACTGACATTTTTTCGGTTAACCAGGTCAAGCCAGTTGCCTTCTTCATCTACAAGCTTGGTAGCAAAATGAGCATTCATTTGCCGGCCTGCACTAAATGGATCATGTGTTACATCAGGATCTGCATATAGCTGTGCAAAAAATTGATCAACGGTGGCCAAACCACTGGCAAACATCAAAGTTTGATCGCGGTAATACCCAGCCCTAAAATCACCTGGCTCAAAAAATTTGGCCATGGCTACCTGCACTACTTCTTTACCATCTCCAAAAATGCCGAATTTAGCTTTGCCTGTCAACACTTCCTTTCTTCCAAGCAGACTTGCTTCACGGCTCTCAAAGGCTATGCGGTAGTCTTTCAGCACTTCATTTCTGAAATGATCAAAACTCAGTTTTTCCTGATCCGCCGCGGCCATATTTTGATTGTTATCCATATTACTTAGTAGTTGCTGCAAAAGTATTAATTATGTTTGCAGCTTTGTTAAAAATCTCCTAACGGAACTACAATTTAGGAAGGATTTACCCGTTTTACTATCTTTGGGAAGGTCAAGAATAAAAAATGAAGAAATTATTTAGCTTTTTAATAACGATGGTTCTAGTGGGTTCGGCCCTGGCTCAACAAACAGTTGTGGCCAATCCAACCCCTGATGAACTGTTGTTGACCTTAAAAGAATCAGAATTTAATTTTGGGAAGATCCCACAGGGAAAACCCGTTATGCATGTTTTTGAGGTGCTTAATAAAAGTAAGGATTCTTTGAAAATTGAGAATATAGTGGCCAGTTGTGGATGTACCACACCAGATTGGGAAAAGGATAAATCAGTGGCAGCAGGATCACGTACCAAGATCACCGTTGGGTATAATGCGGCAGCGGAAGGACCCTTTACCAAGAATATCACCATTTCATACAATGGTGGTCAAACCAAACAAATCATCATCAAGGGTGAGGTATGGAAAACACCTTCCAGTTCCGCTCCTGAAAATAAAAGTTTGAACGATCTTAAAAATTAAACCTAAAAAACAAAAATAAAAAAGATGAAAAAATTATTCTTCTCTATTGCAGCACTTAGTTTGGCGAGCCTTGCTTTTGCACAACCAAAAACAGCTGCTGATGTGGCAAAATTTGCTACTGAAACAATCGATCTTGGAAAAGTAAAACAAGGTGTGCCAAAGCCCGCTACGTTTACCGTTACCAATATCAGCAAAGATCCACTGATCATTGAACAAGCTAACCCAACCTGCGGTTGTACTATTTCTGAATACACCAAAGAGCCTATCGCTCCAGGTAAAACCGGAATCATCACCGCTACTTATAATGCAGCAGGTGTCAGTCATTTCGAAAAAACACTGACCGTGAAATTTGCCGGTATTGATGAGATCAAAAGCATCAAGATCACTGGTGATGTATTGAGCGCTGAAGACTACGACAAATGGGCTTTAGAGAATCCGGTAAAAAAAGTTGAAACCGTTACTCCAAAAGAAAAAGTTGTTGCACCGGTAAAAACCAGCAAAGGAAGTAAAAATCCAAAAAGCTAATTTCAATCTGAAGTAAATTAATCTTTACAATATGGGCCATCTTGCAACAGCAGGATGGCTTTTTTTTGTAGATCCCCCATCTAATATGAAGGATTTTTATAATCTTTTTTGAGTTTTTTATTTTCTATGTTGGCCCGAAATGCCATACTAAAACAAGAACCCCAGCCGTTTATGTAAGTGTATCCAAATCCTACTCCATGAAAGCGGAAATATATAAATATTTTTTTACGCTTTTACTGCTAAATACCATTTCCTTGACGGCCAGCTCGCAGGACATACATTTTTCACAATTTTTTGAAACGCCCTTATTGCGTAACCCAGCACTTGCGGGTATATTCAGTGGCGATTTCCGGGCCCAAACCGTATACAGGAACCAGTGGAATAGTGTTACCAACCCCTACCAGACCGTTTCCATTAATGCAGAATACAAGCTTCCCATTGGCAGGGGGAATGATTTTATCACATTAGGCGGACAGGTTTTATACGATAAAGCAGGCGCTATTGCACTCTCCACAACCTATGCGCTGCCGGCACTGAACTATCATAAATCGTTAAGTTCTGAGAGAAATATGTATTTATCCCTCGGCATGATGGGTGGATGGGTTCAAAGAAGACTCGACCGGAGTAAAATGACCACTAATAGCCAGTATGGACCTGTTGGGTATAGTATTGGATCAGCTGATGGAGAAACCTTCAATAAAACTTCTTATTCTTATTTCGATGGCAGTGTAGGCATGAGCCTGAATACGCAGATCGGAGAAAATACAGACAATAATATTTTTATCGGTTTGGCCTACCATCATTTCAACAAAGCGCCAAAAATTTCATTTTATGGTAACCCAAATTATGAGATGATCCCCAAATGGGTGGCCTCTACCGGTATCAAAATGAATGTGAACAGTTATTCGTACCTCACCTTGCATGCCGATTACTCCATACAGGGAACATTCAAAGAAGCGATCGCTGGAGCATTGTATTCCTGGAAACTGGATGATATGGATGACCCTAAATATGTGTTGCATGCCGGTGCTTTTATACGCTGGAAAGACGCATTAATACCGGTAGTGAAGATCGAGATCAAGCCGCTTTCCATTTCGGCAAGCTATGATGCCAACCTTTCCCAGCTCACAGCAGGATCGAAAGGCAGGGGGGGATTTGAACTGGCGCTAACCTATCAGAAATATGTAAATAGAAATAACCGCATGGAATCAACCCTGTGCCCAAAATTTTAAGGTTCTGTTTTGCAGTCTATAGTACAAAAGTCAACTGCTTACAATCAAAGATTTTTGTTTTTATGGATTGTTTGGATAACAAGAAGCCCCGCATCTGCGGGGCTCTCTTTTTATAGTTCAATCATGCTATTTATAGATCGTCAGGATTATTTAACCTGAAGATGAATCCTGCCAGGGCACCCCCTCCGAAACAACCCACCATATAGATCCAAAGATCACTCCAGATGAACCCTTTCATCAAACAAGCACCCAGTGCAACAGCCGGATTAAACGCGCCCCCTGAAAATCCGCCGAAGGTAAATGCGCAGGTCATTACGGTAAACCCAATGGCCATGCCATAGAAACTATTTCCGTTATTGGCCTTTGCTGTAGCTGCATTCAGCACTACATATGCCAATGCAAAAGTACCGAGGATCTCTGCACCCAAGCCCTTGCTAACCGATTTGATGGCACTCACATTGGCCCCTTCGATCTCAAATACAAAACTAACGATGGCCCAGGCTGCTAAAGCACCGCCTACCTGTGCAATCCAGTAGGTAATAGCATCCCCAGTGTTGATCTTACCCCTGATCAATACCGCCAAAGTAACAGCCGGATTATAATGCCCACCTGAAATATGCCCGCCGGCATAGATCATTACCATCAGGATCACCCCGATGGCTACAGGAGCCATAGGACCAGCAGTGCCACCTATTGCGGCAACGCCAACCACCAATACTAGGAACATTGTTCCAATAAATTCAGTAATGTACTTATTCATAAAAACAGATTTTTGGTTAAAATAACTTTATGCTAATTAAACCATTTACACCCAATTGCTGTTAACAATTTTTACACAACACCTATCTTTGCAAAAAAAAACAACTTAATTATGTCAATTGAAATTGGAAAATTAGCCCCACAATTCGGTTTATTTGATACCCAAAAAAACAAAGTAAACCTTAGTGATTTCACCGGAAAAACAGTTTTATTGCTGTTCTTCCCTCAATCCTTCTCCGGACTTTGCACAAAAGAGTTATGTGCCATCCGTGATGATATTGGCCGCTACAACAATGTGCAGGCACAGGTTCTGGGAATATCTGTGGATTCTGTTTTTACCCAGAATAAATTCAGTGAGGAACAAGGTTATAATTTCCCCCTGCTCAGCGATTTTAATAAAGAAGTTTCTACTGCGTATGGTGCCATCTATACCGATTGGATACTCGATATGAAAGGCGTGAGCAAACGTTCTGCTTTTATCATTGACAAGACCGGGATCCTTCGCTATGCCGAAGTATTGGAATCTGCAGGAGATATGCCCAATTTTGAAGCCATCAATGAAATGCTGGCTACCCTGGCTTAAATGATCTTTTTAAAAGATATTTCGTATATTGCGTATATGTTTTGAAGCAATTCAATAAATTGATTATTTAAAAGATTTTGCTATTTTTACTGTGTTGAAAAAAATTGTTTACATATTCTGTTTTTTTATAGGACTTACTTTTACTTCTTTTGCTCAAAATAAACCGGTTGAACCAGCAGCAAAACTGATAAAAGCATATCCTATACCTGCCACTACGGTAATGTATTTTGATTTCCAAAGCGGATATGATAAATCCTATACTTTTCAGGTATACAGTTTTATAGGCAAAAAAGTTTACGAGCTGTCCAATACTCCCCCACGCATCAGTTTACCGCTGGATGATTTTTTCCGCGGATTCTACTATTACAAATTGCTGGATAGAAAAGGAAAATTCATTGAATCGGGAAGGTTCATTGTCGTTAAATAAATAACCGATCAAATCATTTATAAAAGTCTTACCGTTTGGTAAGACTTTTTTTATTGCTACATCACCTGTATGATCAGGAATTTAAGATAGTGCGTATTTTCTTGATTTCGGATAATGGGATGGTCGCCCGACTGTGCATTAAAAACCACCTGTCTTATTTTTCGCTTGGCATCATTGGCCGCCATTTGTACGATATCCAGAAATAATTCAGGGGCTACCAGGTTGGTACAACTGGAGGTTACCAGAAATCCGCCCGGTTTTACCAGTTTAATTCCCCGCAGATTGATCTCCTTATAGCCGGCTACTGCATTGTCGATACTGCTCCTGCTCTTGGTAAAAGACGGCGGGTCAAGCATCACCACATCCCATTGTTTTCCCTCCTTTGTCCATTCTTTCAATATATCAAATGCATTGATGCAATCAAAACTACAGATCCCTTCCAGCCCGTTCAATAGGGCATTCTGGCGGCACATCTCGATCGCCTTTTCAGAAATATCCAGACCCTTCACCGACTTAGCACCATAATGAGCAGCCGCTATTTCAAATGAACCCGTATAACAAAAAGCCCCAAGCACATCCATCCCCTTTACAATATGCTGAATGGCCTTGCGGTTATCCTGCTGATCTAAGAAATAACCCGTCTTTTGTCCATTGGCAATATCAACATGATATTGAACACCATTTTCTTTGATGATGATATTGGTATCGAAAGGCTCGGATAAAAATCCTTTATGTTGTTCCATCCCCTCGAGCTCCCGCACAGGTACATCATTGCGCTCATAGATGCCCTTGGGCGAAAATAATTCCTGTAAGGCCTTAACAATGGAAGACTTCCACATATCAATGCCAAGGGCCAGGGTTTGAATCACGAAATAATCATTGAATTTATCAATGATCAATTGAGGCATTTCATCCGCTTCGCCAAATACCAAGCGGCAGTTTTCGGTATATCCTAATCGTACCCGATAATCCCATGCCCGTTTAATTCTATTCAAAAAAAACTGGTCATTGATGGCCTCATTTTTATCACGGGTAAGCAAACGCACCATGATCTGGCTCTTGGGATTGATATATCCCCTGCCGATAAATTTTTTGTCGTGTGTGTAAACATCTACAATTTCGCCGGGACTGGCATTTGTGTCCAAGGCTTTGCCCGTATTCACCTCATTACCAAAGATCCAGGGGTGGCCGTTTTCTACCCGGCGACTGACCTTTTTATTCAAAAAAATGCTTTTCATGGGGCAAAGGTAGCATAGGTGTCAGACAGTTTGGACTTAATGGTCAGTTATTCGCCGCTAATTTGTCAATTTGACCGCAAATACAGGCTTGGCAAAATGTTTGACTATTGTACCTTCGCAACCATTTTTAAATCAAATTATGAAGCAGAAAGAAGTGACCACCCCCGAAAACACAGAAATAAACATCAATTCGGATGCCGATATACCCGGAAATACCCATTTAAGCAATGAAGGGGCTGAGGATGCTATGGAAAAACTGCAGTCAGAACTGGAGGAGCAAAAGGATAAATACCTCCGCTTATTTGCCGATTTCGATAATTTCAAAAGACGTAATGCAAAAGAAAGGCTCGAATTGATCCAAACCGCGGGTAAAGATGTGATCATTTCCATGCTGGAAGTATTGGATGATTGTGATCGTGCTGAAAAACAATTGCAGGAATCAGACGATATGGCCGCGAATAAAGAAGGTGTTTTACTGGTTTTTAATAAATTGAGGAATAGTTTACAAGGCCGAGGACTGAAAGCCATGGAAAGCCTGCATACCGATTTTAATGTAGAAAAACATGAGGCCATTACCGAGATCAATACATCCGATGAACTGAAGGGTAAAGTAGCTGATGAAATTGAAAAAGGGTATTACCTCAACGACAAACTAATTCGTTTTGCCAAAGTAGTGGTGGGGAAATAATGTTGAGTGAATACTGCACTGCCTGTTGCCAGCAAATGCTGGCTTTGGCTTTTAAGAAACAAGACCGATAATTTTATCATTTAAATCCCCTCGGGGTACTGTTGCATGAAGAGAGACTTTTACGAAATATTAGGCGTTACAAAATCGTCTTCGCCCGATGAGATAAAAAAAGCATACCGTAAAGTGGCCATGCAGTTTCACCCCGACCGCAACCCGGGAGATAAATCTGCCGAAGACAAATTCAAGGAAGCAGCAGAAGCCTATGAAATTTTAAGCGATACCGACAAACGTTCGCAGTATGATCGTTTCGGTCATCAGGCGTTTAGCCCCGGACGTGGTGGCGGTGGTAGTTATGGTGGGGGAATGAATATGGACGATATCTTCAGCCAGTTTGGTGATATTTTCGGAGATGGTAGTCCGTTTGGTAGTTTCTTTGGTGGCGGCGGACAAAGCAATCGCAGGAGCAGTGGAGGAAGAAGTCGCGGTGTACGCGGTAGTAACTTGCGGGTAAAACTGAAACTTAATTTTGAGGAGATCGCCAAAGGCACCAGCAAAACCATCAAGGTAAAAAAATATGTTCCCTGCAGTACTTGTAATGGCAATGGTGCCAAAGACAAGAACAGTACACAAACCTGCAGTTCCTGTAATGGTAGCGGCCAGGTGCGCCGGGTGCAGCAAACCTTTTTAGGTCAGATGCAAACCGTAACCACCTGTCCTACCTGCAATGGAGAAGGATCAACGATCACGCATAAATGCAGTTCGTGCAAGGGTGAAGGCCGGGTATATGGAGAAGATACTGTTACCATCGATATTCCGGCTGGTGTGCAGGAAGGGATGCAACTGAGCCTTAGTGGTAAGGGCAATGCAGGAGAACGCGGTGGTGCAGCGGGCGACCTGATCGTGCTGATTGAAGAAGAAGCACATCCTCAGCTTCACCGCGATGGCCTTAATGTGGCCTTCGACCTGCATATTTCGATCCCGGATGCAGTTTTCGGTATCCAGGTGGAAGTACCCACCATCGACGGCAGGGCTAAAATTAAAATACCACCAGGAACACAAAGCGGTAAAATATTCCGACTTAAAGGAAAGGGATTCCCCCATGTGAACAGCTATGAAAAAGGCGATCAACTGATCCAGGTAAATGTTTGGACACCCCAGCACATCAGTGCGGAAGAAAAGCAGATGCTGGAAAAATTACAGGAGTCGCCCAATTTTGCCCCCAAACCCGAAAAGGGAGATAAATCATTCTTTGAGAAAGTAAGGGAGATGTTCAGCTAGTTCAGCTTTTTTTTCTTCTTGGCGCAATAGATCTTTTTAGCCTTATCCACCAACTGAAGAAAATCAGTTTGGAGGTAACTACTAGGGTCATACGAAGAATGGGCTATGGCTTCCAGCGATTCCCAATCGGTTCCGTCAATGAATTTCGATTGCCTAACTTTCAAGCCAAACATCGCCACGGCAGCGGCAAATTGTAATTCCTTGTCCAATTGTTCGAACGGAATAAAATTAGCCGGACAATGATAACTCAGTTTTTTTTGTGTGGTATCATTGTGCAAGCGAAAACGCATACTGATTTCGGCCAACATATCTGCTCCAGTAGCTGATCTGCCCGCTGTATCGCCGGCAGGTATTATTTCAAAAATAGCCAGTTCACTATTTCCACTACCGATATCACCGCCTTCCAGTTCGATGGTACTGTCGGACACTGCATCTTTTTTATTATCGAACCCGATCAACCGATATTCTTTAACCTTATCCGGATTGAACTGCAGGTTCATGAACACATCATCGGCCACCGAATAGAAAGTTTGAGTCAATTCTTTTACCAGCACTTTTTCAGCTTCATGAATATCATCTAGATAGGAATAATTGCCATTGCCCCTTTTGGCCAGGGTTTCCAGTTTAGAATCTTTGAAATTTCCGGTACCCACTCCTAAACAAGTGAGGTAAACACCTGATTGCTTTGCTTTCGAGATCATATCATCAAGCGCCTTCTCGGTAACAATACCCACATTAAAATCGCCATCAGTGGCCAGGATCACGCGATTATTGCCTCCCTTGATATAGGTATGCTGTGCCAGTTCATAGGCCGTTAGAATAGCTGCGCCTCCATTGGTGTCACCACTTGCCGTAAGTTCTTCAATGGACTTGATGATCTTTTCTTTTTCAGCACCGCTGGTGGGTTGTAACCAAATGCCGATGGTTCCTCCATAGGTCACAATAGAAACCGTATCAACCGCGCGAAGATTTTGAACAAATAACTGAAATGCTGCTTTTAGCAAGGGTAGTTTATTGGGCATATCCATACTACCGGAAGCATCAATGAGGAATACAAAATTGCCCGGAGCAATATTGCTCATGTCTAATTTTTTGGCATTGATATTTAAATACAACAATTGCTTTGCGGGGTTCCACGGGCAGGAACTCAATTGCGATTCGATCCTGAACACATCCGTTTTTTCAGGTTCACGGTAATGGAGATTAAAGTAATTGATCAACTCTTCTGTACGCACTGCATCAGGTGGAACCGTACTATTCAAGTTGAGGAATCTACGCACATTGCTATAAGCTGCTTTGTTGATATTCAGTGAAAATCCGGTATTGGGAAACTGACGGGCATTTACAAATTCATTCTCCAACAGCTGAAAATAAGTTTCATCATTAACGAACCATCTTAATTTAGAAGTTTGTTTCAGGTCCTTGGTAACCGAAATCAATCTCGGCCTGCTGCGGTTGGCATTAGAGGGAAGCAAATGCAAATTAACCTGCACCCATTGGTCGGCTTTAATGGGGATCACCTTGGGCTCATACCCTTCCAGACTAAAGGTGAGTGTATCATTTAATTTTGGAGAAGCGATACCGAAACCTCCACCGGCACCTGAGTAATAAAGAAAGTGATTAGAATTTAAAATGATCTTCACATTCTGAAGGGCCTCATTCTTCTCATCTTTTACTTCGCCCCGAATATAATACTGTGCACTTGCAGCAGGTGCAAGTATCAGCAACATAATATTGGCTAAAAGTAATTTCAAAAAAATATAATCTTTATTAAACAATATAATATCTAATTCCAAGACCTATTTTTCTACCTTACCGCTGCCTCAATTATACCACCACCAGCTGATAAATTTCCTTCAGGTTACGACCCAAGCCGTCGTAATCCAATCCATATCCGACTAAAAATTTATTGGGTACGGTAAACCCAAGATAGTCAATTGTAAGTGGATGTACCAATGCTTCTGGTTTATGCAACAAGGCCGCAATTTTCAATGAGTCCGGTTGTTGGTCGTGCAATTGTGGCAAAAACTCCGACAAGGTTTTTCCAGTATCCACAATGTCTTCTACAATGATCACATGCCGACCTTTAATCGACTGGTCTAACCCAATGGAAGTGATCACATTACCAGTAGAACGGGTACCCTTATACGAAGCCAGTTTGATGAAACAGATCTCGGCTTCAATGGTCAAAGCTTTGAACAGATCCGACGCAAACATGAATGAGCCATTCAAAATAGCAATAAATAAGGGGCGTTTATCGGCATAATCCCGGTTGATCTCTTTTGCCAGCAGATCTACCTTTTCCTGAATCTCAGCAGCACTAAGAAAAGGTTGAAATTTTTTATCCAAAACTTGAATGATCATATTGTTTTTTTTGTTGCCGCTTTCGGAAATACTAACCGATGGGCAGGTTAGCTATTGCAGTGCGATATATAATTTCTGCCCGATCCTCAGGCCATCTCCGTTCAATTTATTCCAGTCCTTCAACTGTTGTACCGTAACCAAATATTTTTTGGCGATCGTGTACAAGGTTTCCTTGGGAGCCACAATATGGGTCAGTACCGGAACCGGTTCCTCTTGCTGTATTACCGGAACCTTTAATCCGGGTTTCAGCATCAGTACCGTGCCCGGTGTAGCAACGACGTTAGTTGTTAAATTATTGTAGCTCAGCAGGTATTTTAATTGCATTCCCGTCTTCTGAGCCACATCATGCAGGGTTTCACCCGGTTCAATGGTATAGTAATCAAAGGGCCCGGTCATGGATTTAGGTTCCAGAAATACATATTGATCACAGGTGATCACGCCATCCTGTACCCATTCATTAAAGGCCAGTAATTTATTCAACGGGATATGATTGGCATTGGCCACCGCAAGAAGCGTGATCCCCTGTGCAGCCCATACCGATCTGGAATTATTGATCATCACGATCTTAGTGAGACTGGCAAGTTTAGCCGCTGAAATACTATCGGCCTTGGATGCAGACAATGCCGTGAGAGAATCACTGCCTATATGTACTGAATCAATGCCGGCCATTTCATTGAGCGCCTGCAGGGTATATTGTTGCAAATTATATTGCTCAACATTTTTGATCAGTGTTTGCGGATAATAAGGATTGGTGGCATAGCCGGCCCGTTTCAATCCATAAGCCCAACCCTTGTAATCGGTGATCTCCAGTTTGAACAAGGCCGCATAGCGGGCATTGCTGCGCAAAAAATTACTATGATCACGAAAACTTTCCTCCGGAGTACTATAGGCCCTGAAACATTCGCCACTAAGGTCATCATCGTGTTTCACAGAAGGGCCCGTCCAGGTACTCTTACATTTGATCCCAAAATGATTATTCGATTTCTTTACCAGTTCACTGTTGCCGCTTTCTGTTTCCAGCAATCCCTGAGCGAGTGTAATGGAAGCCGGTATGCCCATCCGTTTCATTTCCCGGATGGCGATATCCTTATACTGTGCAATATATTCTTCAGGGCTGATCCGCTGCGCGTTCCCGAAAAAAGGTAAGTACAATATGATGATACCTATATTTAAAATTCTCATGATGATCATAATTTCCGGATGAGGGTAAGCCCATCTCTAACGGTTAACATTACCTGCTCTACGCGTTCATCGGCCAAAACATGGGCATTGAATGCTTCCATGGCTTTAGCATTTTTACCGGTTACAGGTACATTCAGCACTTCCCCATGAAACAATACATTATCGGCCAGCAACCAAGCTCCCTGGCGCAGGGATGGCAAAATCATTTCATAGTAATTGATATAATTCACTTTGTCGGCATCGAGGAACACCAGGTCCCAGGTTTCAGACAAGCCAGGGATGATCTCCAGCGCATCGCCACCATGACTTTGAATCTGCGCGTCAACATTAGCCTGTTTAAAATAATCCATGGCCGTTGCCCGATCTGCCTCCCTGAGTTCAATGGTATGTAAAACACCCCCCGGCACAAGCCCTTTACACAAACATAATGCACTGTAGCCGGTGAACGTACCTATTTCCAGGATCCGCTTCGGTTGAATCATCCGGCTGATCATCTCCAGAAATTTTCCCTGCACCGGTCCGCTGAGCATCTGGGCATGAGGATGAGTATTTATCGTATATGCTTCAAGTTTAGTCAACACTTCATCTAAGGAAGAAGTATGCAAACCTGCATATTCAGCAGCCATTGGATTTACCAAATCAGTCATCAAACACTAATATTTAATGGTTCGAAAACAGCCTGTCATTCCGCAGCATACTTAGCTAAGAAATGGACCCTTGCTGAAGGGGTAAAGGTACGTCTTTTCACGTGTTCCGGTTCAGGCTATTCCTTTACCAGTTCTCGTTTCGTATCCTTTTTTGAAATAATAAACAAGCCTAAAAATGTAAGGAGTCCGTTAAATATCAGGATCTCAATGCTGATCTTAAACCCGCCAAAAAGTTTTTCCGAAATCGACAACAATGACTGGGCGGTATCTGCTGATAAATTAAATCTTTTTACAAACCACTCAGGGTTGTTCAGCAGGTCGATAAAAAATATAATGCAGGGTGACAATAAACAAATGATCAGTGCATAGCGATCGTTCAATTTCCGATGCGTTAAAATACCAAAGGCAAATAAGCCCAGCAATGGCCCATAGGTATATCCCGCCACTTTCAATATTACATCAATGATGGATTTATCGTCGATCCACTTGAACAGCATCACCAGTAAAAAGAACAACACCGCAAAACTCAGGTGCACTGTAAGCCGGGTGGTTCGTTTCTTTTGTTCCGACAATAATTCATTTTTCTTCAATCCCAAAATATCGATACAGAAAGAAGATGTCAATGCGGTCAAGGCGCCATCGGCACTGGGAAATAATGCGGATATGAGTCCGATGATGAAGATCACAGAAATGGCCACGGTAAGTGTGCCTCCCAAGGCTATCGTTGGAAACAGATCATCTCCTTTTACCGTTACGCCAGTTTGCGCTGCATAGAGATAGAGCAACCCGCCCATGAATAAAAAGAGAAAATTGACAAACAATAATATCGTACTCAGGGTGAGGATATTTTTTTGAGAATCCCTGAGGGTACGCACACTGATATTTTTTTGCATCATCTCCTGATCCAGTCCGGTCATGGCAATGGTGATGAACATACCTCCCAATATCTGTTTCACAAAGAAACCGGGTGCGTTGATATCGGTATTGAAAATTTTGGCCAGTTTATTCTCCTGCAGGGTATTCAACACTGCCCCAAAACTGAGGTCCATCTTATTCATCAGGGTGATCACACATACCACCAAACCAAGTAACATGAACGTGGTTTGTAAAGTATCGGTATACACGATCGTTTTTACTCCTCCTTCAAAAGTATAGAGCAGGATCAGCAGCAAGATCACCGATGCTGTTAACCAGAAGGGAACGCCCATACGATTGAGAATAAATATCTGCAGGATATTCACTACCAAGTACATCCTGGCGGTAGCGCCAAGGGCACGCGATACAATAAAAAAGATGGCCCCGGTCTTATAGGATACAGGACCGAAACGTTTTTGCAGGTATAAATAAATGGAAGTAAGATTAAGCCGATAGTAGATCGGTAATAGCACAAAAGCAATGACCAGATAGCCCAGAAAATAACCGATCACCACCTGAAAATACTGGAAACCCACCGATCCTACGGTGCCGGGTACACTCACAAAAGTAACCCCGCTCAATGAGGTGCCGATCATACCAAAAGCCACCAGCATCCAATTGCTGCTTCTGTTACCGATAAAAAATGAATCGTTATTTGAATTGCGCGAAGTGATATAAGCCACCAGCAACAACAGTAAAAAATAACCGATCACAAAGGAAAACAGAATGAATGGCGACATGGAGTTCTATTTACTTAAAAATAAGATTGAAAATAGAGAAAAAATTTGTGTCTTTGCGGTTAATTAACCGACACAATCATGAAAATAGCATCGCTGGCAGTCTTTTGCGGTTCAAAAAGCGGCAACAACCCCCTCTTTGAAGCTGAGGCTATGGAATTGGGCCTTTTTTTAGCCAACCACCAGATCTCCATTATTTATGGTGGAGGAAATGTTGGGATCATGGGTGCCATGGCGAATGCAGCACTGGAAAAGAACGGGCAAGTAATCGGAATCATCCCTCATGTACTCACCGAATGGGAACATCACCATACAGGCATTACCGAACTGATCGTGGTAGATAATATGCATACGCGGAAAAGAATGATGTACGAACGATGTGATGCCGCCATCATCCTTCCCGGTGGATTTGGCACATTGGATGAATTATTTGAAATGCTGACCTGGAATCAGCTCAGCATCCACGATAAAAAAATATTCATCCTGAATACAGCGGGATTTTATGATCACCTGATCGCACATATGCATCAACTGGAGGCTGAACAATTCCTGTACGACTGTATCGCAGATAAGATCATTATCCTTAGTGGAACCCATGAACTGGATAAATTATTGGGCGATCATCAATAAGCACCCTTCCCCTGGAACAAAGGCACCTGAATACCCGCTCTAATGATGGGCAATACATTTACTTTACCATTCGCTAATTGTTCTACATAGGGCGAGTTCCTGTTCTTTGCCACATCGGCCATGATCGATACATAATAGAACATGCTGCCAGGGCCCATCCTGCCATTGCAATATCCGGCGCCCACCAAACAACTGGCAGCAGAAAATTTATCTTTCTGTGTAGGCGAGCCATCTGCCGGTATCAATTTCTGACTCGAGAAATTTTCTTCCCCCTGTACCTGTACAAATAAGAACTTGACAGGATAGGCCCTTAACAATAACCCTGGCCCCCAGATCGTTTGCCTTAACTTGTCATCGCTATAATAATAACTTCCGGAGTACGCATCATAATATACTGCATGGCGACTGGAAGAATAGTTGAAATTGATGATCAATGCAGCATCCAGCCATTTGTTGAGACTATAGCCAATAACAGGACTGGCACCCATCACGGTTCCATAACTGGAAAATGAAAGGTTGATACCGCCTCCGGTAAACAGATTCTCTTTTTTGAATTTCCCGGTCGACTTTTCTTTATCCTGTTTTTTTTCTTCCTGGGCCATGCCCAATCCGATCCATCCGGATAACAATACACACAAACATATTTTTTTCATAGTTACTTATTACTGACGTTTACAATGCAGGGTGATCCCCTTGTTATTTAATCAAAAATCTTGCCGCGGTTAAGAATTCCATGTGGGTCAAATACTTTTTTTATGCCCTGCATCAATTGCAAACTTGCCGTGCTGAAAACAATATCCATATATTCTTTTTGCACCAGTCCGATCCCATGTTCGCCGCTGATGGTTCCTCCCAAATGCTTTACCAATTCAAATAAGGCCCTGAGCGCCGGTATCACATCAGGATTATTGAGGCTGTAAATGCTGCCCGGTTTCTTGATCCGGATATGCAGGTTACCATCGCCTGCATGTCCGTAACAAACGGCTTTGAAATCATATTGTATTCCCAACGCCTTTACCCCTCGGATCAGGGCGGGCAGTTCGGCACGGGGCACTACTGTATCTTCTTCAATAGAATATCCGTCGATCTTAACGGCTTCGGCTACACGCCGGCGAAGTTTCCAGAGCGCTTCTTTTTGTTGAGCGTCATCGGCAAAAAATATCTCTCCGCAATCAAATTCGGCAAGCAATTCTGCGATCGACTCCATTTCCTTCATCAGGGTTTCTGCATGATTGCCGTCCACTTCAATGATCAGGTGCGCTTCCACTCCATCCCCCACCGGAACCATATTGCTGCCCACAAATTCGCTTACGATGCGTAAAGCATCTATCTCCATCAGTTCCATCGCACTGGGTGTAAACCCTGCCCTGAAAATTGCGCTCACCGCCTCTCCTGCTTTTTCCAGTGAAGCAAAGGGCACCAGCATCAGCAGTTCGTGCTTGGGATAAGGCAAAAGTTTCAACACGATCTTTGTTACGATGCCTAATGTGCCTTCACTGCCCACTACCAATTGGGTAAGATTATAGCCGGTTGAATTTTTCAACACATTGGCTCCGGTCCAGATGATCTCGCCGGTAGGCAATACCAATTGCAGGTTCAACACATAATCTTTTACCACACCATATTTTACGGCCTTGGGTCCGCCACTATTTTCAGCAATATTACCTCCAATAAAACAACTGCCCCGGCTGCTGGGATCAGGAGGATAAAACAAGCCTTTTTCTTTTACTGCATTTTGCAAAACTTCCGTGATTACACCCGGCTCAGTGATTACTTGCAGATTGCGTTCATCAATATTCAGGATCGCATTCATTCTGTCGGTAGAGATGAGCACGCCTCCAAAATTGGGCAGGGCACCTCCGCTTAAACCGGTTCCGGCACCCCGGGGAGTTACGGGTATTACATGTTCGTTACAGATGACCATGATGGCACTGATCTCCTCCGCTGTACGAGGCCTGATCACTACATCAGGTGGGTAGTGTAAATTCTCGGTTTCATCATGCGCATATTGATCGAGGCTTTCTTGATCAACGGCCACATATTCGGCACCCACAATTTTTTTAAAGGATTCCAACTGAGCCAGTACTTTCTTTGCCGTTTCCACTTCAGGATGCATCGGGGTATAATTTGTTTCTGTAAAAATCGGATAAAAAAAGAGTTATAAAAAATGATATTCAAGTATACCACCGTCTCAATTGCCCGATATTAAAAACACCCCGGTTGAAGGAGTGTTCATATAATGATAAACAGGTTATTAAAACTTTGGACAAAGTGATGCCCGGTCAACATTTTCGGGGTAAAATCCTTTTTTTATGATACTCAGTTCCCCTGCACCACGATAATTATTGAATTTATTGAGGTTCGACATGGTAACATCATAACTAAAGGTAAGCGACAGGTTCCCCACTTGAAATCCGGCCATGGGCACAATGGCATCTCCCAGCCGATAATACAATCCGGCGATCAATTGTTTTTCGCCAAATTCACTGAGGTTATAATTACTGTTCATGCCGAATACCAATTCAGTGGCATTGGCCTGTGTACTGAAATAAATATTGGGATTGATGATAACCCGGTCATGCACTTTGAAAATACCATTCACAAAAGCTGTATGCCGCATCGGGATCCTGCCAGCATTGGTTTGATCGGCAAAGAATGTTTCCCTGGGCCGGTTCACATGCCAAATAGAATAACCCGCATTGATGAATACATTCTCCTGTGGAAAATAGGCATAATTCATTCCGGCCTGCACATCCAAATAGCTGGTACTCTGATTCGTGAGGATCACTGAAGTAGGTAAGCTATTGTCGAAAAACTTACCATCAAACTGGTCAGGGAATTTCAGGTTCGATAAATTGATCTGCTTATTGGCCCAGCCAATATTAAAACCGGCTGATACCAGGCTGCTTAATCCAAGCATTTGGTGATAGGCAAGAGACCCATATATTTTTGTACTTCTTAAACTTCCGCTTCCTGCCTCATCACGCAGGATGGTAGCACCGATACCCATCCATCCATTTTCAATATGGTTACGAAATAATTGAGCATCTGCGAAGGCCGACATGGTTTTGTAGGGTGCCGACATTATATTACTCCACTGGTTTCGATAATGAGCGCCTATCCGGTAATCGGCATCGGGTATAAAGCCTGCATTGGCAGGATTGATGAGCAGGGGTGAATTGAAATACTGCGAAAAATGCAGGTCTTGCCCCATCACCGGCCCTGAAAAAATTAGCCCGCAAAGCACTAAAAAAAATATGTTGACCTGTTTTACCATTTCTGTTTCTTAACGATTTATGCTATTTCAGTAAACTGATGTCTCCAGTTTTACGCAGTTTAACCCCATCCGAAAATACTACGTCTAACGTATAGGTATAAACGTCCATTGGCTGCAATGCGCCCTTAAAGGTTCCATCCCAACCTTGTTTGCGATTGGTAGTTTTAAATACCACCTGACCCCATCGGTTATAGACCCTCCAGTCCATTTTTTCAATACCGAAGCCCACCACTTTCACGATACCATTGGCACCAAATCTGCCGGGTGTAAAGGCATTGGGCACATCAAGCAACGGATTAATGATGATGGGAATATCATGCACAACGCTGTCTTTACAATCCGCTGAGTTAAACGCATACAGGACCGCTTTATAGGTTCCGGTAGCATTGTATTGGTGCATCGGATTCCTTTCGGTTGAATTTTCCCCATCACCAAAATCCCATAAGAAGCGTATTGCATCGGCAGAAGACTGATTGATGAATCGCGTAATGGTATTCGCAATGGCGGTCCTTGGCGTCCAGTCATAGCCCGCCGTTGGGATCGGGTATACCGTTATGCTGAAGTAGCCGGAGGTATCTACCTTATTACAGGTACTGGTATCAATTGCGATTAATCGTACACGATAGGTTCCAATTACCGGATAATCATGGGTAACCGTAGGATTGTTGTCGGTCACAAACCCGGCACCATCACCGAAATCCCATAAGAAATCAGTTCCTCCCATGGACACATTATTGAAAACCGCCTTGTAGGGAACGCAACCAATGGAAGGCGTGGTAAAGAGGGCTTTTACATTTGGACTGATGCGCAGTGTCTTGATCGCCGAGTCGGGCTCATTGCAAAAAACGGTATCATCCACCAATAATGAGATCTTATAAGTGCCTGGTGAAGGAAACGTATGAATCACAGAAGCGAAGCCGCTCCTGACCCTTGGAGAACCATCTCCAAAATCCCATAAGAATGTATTCGCGGAATACACCGGCAAGGTGGCTGTGGTTTTATTGATGAACTGGTATCGCAAACTATTGCAGGAATCGAGTTTCACAAAATTAAAATCAGGCACCACCACATTGTTGCCCACTTTTACGGTGATATAAGCGGTGTCGGAAATATTACAGGTCAGTGAATCAATAGAGATCAATGTCAGTTTATAACTGCCCACATGACTATAAGTATGCGAG
>Ga0194037_1000534_pt1 | contig 29361 bp, 17 predicted proteins | sample JunL306m_MetaG_FD_148653 | JGI IMG/M metagenome (GOLD analysis project Ga0194037, IMG submission 148653) | Anoxic zone freshwater microbial communities from boreal shield lake in IISD Experimental Lakes Area, Ontario, Canada - Jun2016-L304-6m | ecosystem: Environmental > Aquatic > Freshwater >...
GTTGATGACTTTGCGCAATGAGTACGGAAAATTTGATTATGACGGAAGCGCCAAGACAGGTATTGGCGCCGCTTATCGCTTGGGCCTGCTCACTAATTTAACTAATGTGAAAGCTGCAGTATTTGCCGTTGCCTTTATTCCTCAGTTTGTTCCGAAGAGTTTCTCATTAGGGCTCGGAATATTTATCTTGGGTTGTGTTCAAGCGCTTGTTTCAACGAGCTGGTACACATTCCTAATTAGCGTTGTCGATAAAGCATCTGTGCAATTGGCAAAACCAAAGGTGAGACGGGCACTTACTGCATTTTCTGCGGCTGGAATTCTTTTCTTAGCCGCTACTTTGCTATTCGCATCGCCCAGATAGATAGAGATAATTACAGGGGAGTGGAGATGAGATCCCATTCTTCAAAGGCAGATTTGCCAAGTGGTAAATTCTTTCCGTCCACACTCTCATAATAAATATGAGAGAGCACAGGTTTATTACCTTTATGTACTAACTTACTTAAACGAACATCAACTTTTGCGTACTTCCATTTCCCTGCAACGCATGTAGGTTCACAATCGTTGATTGCATAATTTCCTGTTCCAATTGCACCGTCTGCGCCCCACGTTTCCCATTTTATTTCTGCCACACCCGCACCTGCATCAGCGCAATATTGGGTCAGGGATGTTGGTTTGTAATCCATTAATCCGCAATTGAATGCATATACCTGCGATGTCGCTGCTTTATGTACATAGGTGTAACCACCCAAGGAGATGCCAATCACAGTTACAAGTGAGAGCACTACTAGAAGGGGGCGCGTGGTCTTCATGTCCTCACTCTAATCTATTACGCAAATCAAGCGTGATAGTCTGCTCATGTGCGAGTGATTACAGCAGAGCAATTGTCATCAATACTTGCAAACCTGCCACCAAATCCTCGAATTGTTTCCTCTGGTAACTTCGCAACACCGAAAACACTGCTATCAATTGCCGACAAAGTTATCCCAGAATTTCGCCTTCATATGCTCAATGCCCAACCTGGAATTCCCGATCGTGAAGGCATCACATATGAGACCGCATTTGTTGGTGCGGGAATGCGCAGACATCCCCGTCTAAATTACATCCCTACACGTTTGAGTTTGCTTCCGGTGCTCTATCGCGACCACTATCGCCCAGATGTTGTTTTCTTGCACGCTTCGTCACCGCGCTTTGACACAGTCAGCCTTGGTACCGAGGTCAATATCCTGCCAGCGGCTATCGAGGCAGCGCGGGCACACGATGGAATAGTGATCGCTCAATCGAATTCGCGCATGCCATATACCTATGGTGATGCGCAGATTTATGAAAACGAGATTGATTACCTCATTGAAGTTGACGAGCCACTTGCCGTAAAGCCACCGACGCCGCTTAATGAGGTCGCCCAGGAAATTGGCGCGCGCATTGCTGCCCACATCGAAGATAATTCCACTCTGCAGTTGGGAATCGGCGGAGTACCTGATGCGGTCCTGGCTGGTCTTGGCTCACGTAAAGGTTTGCGCATATGGACGGAGATGTTCAGCGATGGCGTCTTAGATCTTCATAAGGCAGGCATTCTCGATGAAGAGATTCTGCTTACTGCCTCTTTCGTCTTTGGTTCTCAAGAGTTATATGACTGGCTCAATCTCAATCGTCGCGTACGAATGATGCGCACTGAGCGGACAAATGACCCAAGCCAGATTGCACGCCAAGCCAAAATGACATCTATTAATGGTGCGCTAGAGATCGACCTTTTTGACCAAGCAAATGCGAGCCATGTTCGCGGTGAGATTTATTCGGGCTTCGGTGGATCCACAGACTTTATTGTTGGATCTCTTCACTCACGCGGTGGTAAATCATTCATGGCTCTGCCGTCCTGGCATGCAAAGGCGAATGTTTCCACGATTGTTCCTCGCATGACTTCCAACGTCACGAGTTTTCAGCACAGCTTCGTTGCAACCGAGAACGGCATTGCTGATTGTTTTGGTCATTCCCAGAACGAGCAGGCACGTAACATTATTGAAAAGGCGGCGCACCCAAGTGTTCGTGATGCCTTGCGTGAGAAAGCTAGAGAATTCGGACTGCTAAGTTAGCCAAATGAGCGCACTCGCGGGCATCAAGATTGCCGATTTTTCACGCGTCCTTGCAGGTCCTTACGCCACGATGTTGCTGGGGGATATGGGCGCGGAAGTTATCAAGATCGAACGTCCTAGTGTTGGCGATGACACGCGCACATGGGGGCCGCCTTTTGATGCAAATGGCGCCGCCACGTATTACCAATCTGTGAATCGTAATAAGAAAGGTATAACTGCAGATCTCACCAGCGTCGAAGGTCGCGCCGCTGCGCTGGATTTGATCGCCACCTGTGATGTGCTGGTTGAAAACTTTGCCGTGGGCACGATGGAAAAGTTTGGTTTGGGTTACGCCGAACTTTCTTCCAAATTTCCACACCTTATTTATTGTTCAATCTCAGGCTTTGGCAGCAGCGATGAAGCGAAAGCTCTGCCAGGTTATGACTTACTTGTGCAAGCAATGAGCGGACTCATGAGCATTACCGGTCCTGATGCTGATCATCCATCAAAGGTAGGCGTTGCACTCGTGGATGTTGTCGCAGGATTGCACGCATCCCTGGGAATAGTCTCTGCTCTGCATCACCGCACAGTGAGTGGGCAAGGCCAAAAAATTGAAATTAATCTACTGAGTTCGGCGCTCTCTGCCATGGTCAATCAAAGTGGTGCCTACGCTGGCGCAGGCGTAATTCCCAAAGCAATGGGAAATGCCCACCCAAGTATTTCTCCCTATGAGTCTTATGCAGCAAAAGATAAACAGATTGTTATCGCGGTTGGAAATGATGGACAGTTCGCAAAGTTCTGCGAAGTCTTAGGAATCGATTGCGCCTCCGATGCACGCTTTGCCACTAATCCACAACGTGTTGCCAATCGCTCCTTGCTTAACGCACTTCTTGCACCCGTGCTTGCGACCAAGCTGGCCAATGAATGGGCAACCCTGCTTACCGCAGCGGGTGTACCTGCAGGTGCCATTAATAATATGGAATCAGCCATTGCACTTGCCACGTCATTGGGTCTGAACCCGATAGTTGAAATCACAGATCCTCGGGATGGATCGATAAGTAAAACAATTGCCAACCCGATTACTTTTTCAGGCACTCCGGTGGAGTATCGATTGGGTCCTCCGACACTTGGGATTGACGACTAGCGAAAAGCTGCGATACCCGTCAGTGCTTGTCCGATAACCAATGAATGAATCTCGTGTGTACCTTCATAAGTCAGCACTGATTCCAAATTGTTCATATGTCGAAAAATTGGATACTCGGTTGTAATTCCCGCAGCACCAAGAATTGTCCGTGCCTCTCGTGCAATCTCAATGGCACCATTGACGTTATTAAATTTACCCATGCTAATTTGTTCAGGCTTTATCTGGTGTGCATCTTTAATCTTGCCAAGATGCAAAGCAAGCAACATGGCAGTATCTAGACGAGTTGCCATAGAGGCAAGTTTATATTGAGTGATTTGATGCCGAGCAATTGGTCCGTCAAATTGTTCACGAGTGGATGCGTAGGCCAAGGCGCTCTCAAAGCAATCTCGCGCCGCGCCCACTGCTCCAAAAATAATTCCATACCGAGCTTCGGCAAGACACATGAGTGGTGCACGCAAGCTCGTTGCCTTAGGCAGACGTACGCTATCTGGAACTCGCAAGCCAGTAAAGACGAGTTCCGAAGTAATTGATGCGCGAAGCGACAACTTGTGTTTAATTATGTTGGCAGAAAACCCCGGCAACTTTGTATCGACAACAAAACCACGAATACCTTCATCAGTGTTCGCCCAAACAATTGCTACATCAGCAACGCTCCCGTTAGTAATCCACATTTTGTTTCCATCAAGTATCCAGTCATCACCATCGCGTTTAGCGTGAGTCAGCATTCCTGACGGATTAGATCCGTGATCGGCTTCCGTCAATCCAAAGCAACCAATTGCTTTACCCGCTGCCAACTGTGGCAACCATTCTTGTTTTTGTTCTTCACTGCCATAGGCATGAATTGCAAACATCGCTAGAGAACCTTGTACGGAAACCAATGAACGAATTCCAGAGTCGCCCGCTTCAAGTTCCATACATGCAAGACCATAAGAAGTTGCATCCGTACCTGCGCATCCGTATCCCTCAAGATGCATTCCGAGTAAACCAATTTCTCCGAGCTCTTGTGCTAACTCGCGCACCGGTATCTCACTCGTTTCAAACCACTGCGCAATCTCCGGACGCACTCGATCATTTACATATGCGCGGGTAACGCTTTGGATTTCACGTTGCTCTTGAGTGAGATCGCGTTGAATATCGAGTAAATCAAAAGGATGCATGGTTGACATGGGCTAAGCCTATCTACCGGGGGTACCACTCCTTTTAACACGATTTGTTCGGTATCGGCCTCGTTCTATCCATTTCTCCGCGCATTGAGTAGACCTAACGCTGGGGGATATCCCTTGCATCATTGTGGCTAATTAGGGGGTAACACTTGCAAACTGAGAGAATTCAACCCTGGGGTTAACCAATGGGGTTACTTCAAACAACATCGAGGTACGCCGGTGTATAAGGAAATATTGCAACGCGCGAGTATGCGCGTACGAATTTTTCTTACCTATCTATTAGTAGCAACCTCAACGATCGTCTCCGTTGTCGCTGCTCCGAGTGCAAGCGCCGCGACTGCATGTACTTCATCTCAGGTTACGACGACATTGACGGCCAGTACAACAACTCCACTTACAGGTGCGAGCAATACTCTCATAGCCACAGTTTCGAAAAATTCTGGCCAGACTTGTTCTTTAGGCACGAGCACTTCTTATTACGCGTATTTCTATTACAACGCAACTAACACAACTCTCATTTCTGGCGCAACACAAATCACATGCACTGCTGCTAGCAGTACCAAAGTTTATTCGACAAGTTCTGGCACCACATTTACGTGTGGTGTCACGAGTGCAAGTGGTTACTCGGTACTACTTCGTTCGCTATAGGCCTTCCTCAGGCTATTCCACTTCGGCAACAAAGGCGATTACAACGCAGGGTGGCGTTTCAACAACATCTCTGAGCACTGGCCTAAGTCCTCAAACAACAACAGTGGGGACTCCTGTTACATTAACTGCGACAGTGACAACTGGTGCAACGGGCACAGTTACTTTTGCAGCCGGTGGAAGCTCTTCAACGTTGAGCAACTGTGGAACAAGCGGCGCCGTAACAATAAGTGGATCGACTGCTAGTTGCACATGGACACCAACTGGCGCATCCAGTGGAGTATCAATCACGGCAAGCTATGGTGGTAATGGAAGTTACGGAACATCCAGTGCATCTCCTATATCTGTCCCCGTAACACAAAGAAGTACCAGCATCGCTTTCAATTCCCCACCGTCATCATCTGCCAAGAACACCCCTAATAATCTTTCCGCAACCGTCACACCAGCTGGGGCTGTAGGAACCGTTACATTCAAACAGACTGTCAATGGCACGGAGACTTCCATTACTGGATGTTCTACAAAAGCAATTACCTCGGGAACTGCGACTTGCGCATGGACAACAGATAATCTGACGGAGACTGCAACAATCAATGCTTACTTCCTACCAACCACCGCAGCTAATTACGCAAGTTCGAATACTTCTGGTGTAGATGTCTCAGTTGGTGCGTTCACTGGGACCACGACAACTCTCGCGGCTGATGTTGGCTCATCGCCTAAGACAATTACTTTAGGTTCTTCAATAGTTTTCACTGCAACAGCTTCCCGAGCTTCGGGCAATGTTGCCTTTTCCAATACAAGCTATTTTGAGTTTTACTATGGAAATACCAAGATCACGAGCTGCGGATCTGCTGGTCAAGTAACGATTAGTGGATCAAGCGCAATTTGCACATGGACTCCATTAACGGCAATAACTGGAGGCATTAACGTCACTGCTGTTTACTCCGGAGATTCTTCCACCTTCACTCAATCCACTTCCTCCGCTTACACAGTCACAGTAAGTAAGGCTAATACGACTACGGTCCTGACAAAGAGTGCTGGCAGCTCTGTGAACACACCAATTACTTTGACTGCAACTGTTTCCAGGACAACGGGCACCGCAGCCCTTGACGCTGCAGGGTATGTAATCTTCAAAGTTGGCGGCACAGCAATTACAAATACCACTTCTACCTGTGGCGACTCAGCTGGACATGTCTTGATCGATGTTTCAACTAATGCAACAAGTTGTATATGGACTCCGATTGCCATTAGTTCAGGTGTGCTTACTGCCACGTATTACAACGATGCCAACTACAACGATTCACCAGCGTCACCTTCGGTGGCGCTGACAGTGGGCAAGGGGACTGGAACTTTAGTAATTGCATCCAGTGACGCCGATACATCATTGACTGCACCATCGCCGGTTACATTGACAGCTACCTTGACTAACATTCCTGCTGATTTAGCAGGAACTATTACTTTCCAATTGCCAGGATCAGACACATGCGCTTCTGGCTTTGATGGCGCGATAACTGGTCCTGGAAGTATCACATGCGATTGGAGTCCAGGTTCTTCCAACTTATCTGGTGCTTCAATTACGGCAACATTCACACCTACGTCGGGAACAAACTGGAATACCACTACTGCTAGTGCCACGTCCGTAATAGTGCATGCGGTTCCAGTGGTATCTGGATCTGCGACCATCGGTGCAACTACCGGAACTGCTAAAACAACATCTGCCTACACTGTTGCAGACTCGAGTAATGGACTGACTATTACGTGGTCTTTGACAAGCGCTCCAGCCGGAGTTTCAATTGATGCGGCCACCGGCGTCATTAGTATTTCTGCATCTCCAACTGGCGGGTCATTCAGCGTTATTGCAACGGATTCAAATTCAGTTGCCAGTATTGGTAAGTCTGTAACTCTTACCGTTTCCAATCTACTTGCAATTACCACTCCAACGGGTAGTGGTTTAAATGGGAATGCAACATCAACCTTTGGTACTCTGACCGTTGGTTCTAGCGGTGGCGCCGGTACAAATGTATTCTCTCTTGCATCAGATTCGAGTGCGCTGCCTTCTGGGTTGACGCTAAATTCAAGTGGCACTATTACAGGCACTCCTACAACTGCTGGAAGCTATACTGGAATAAAAGTTAAAGTCACCGATGCAAATGGTGCGACCGCTACGACTTCTGCTTTTACGCTAACAATTGCAAGCGCGGTAGCAATAGTTTCACCTTCGGGTAGCAATGCCGCGAGCGTTGGTACTTCATTTACTTTGACAGTTACATCAACAGGTGGAGCCGGTTCAAATAGTTACACGTTGGCAACTGGGAGTGCGACGCTCCCTGCAGGATTGAATTTGAGTTCAGATGGCATGATCTCGGGTACGCCAACTACAGCCGGAACAACTGCAGGAATCAAAGTAACTGTCACAGATGCTCTGAGTGCTACTTCCACGACCTCTCTATTTGCAATCGTTGTCGCAAAGGCAACTTTATCCACACCGACTTCGGTGTCAGCTTCTGCCACATCTGGTTCGACGACTTCTATTACTGTCACTTTCTCGGGTGATTCGCATGCGACATCATTTACCGCCAAGGTATATCTAGCCGGTACGTTAACGAAAACAGTTACTTCCTTTACATCGACTTCAGCAATAACTGGGCTCACTGCTGCAACTGCCTACACAGTTGGCATTACGGCAATAGGCGGAAGTAATTATTCTGATTCATCAGAATCCAGCAGGGGATCCGTTACAACGGGGTCGACTTCTATGTCACCGACGATTGATACTCAACCAACGGGTGCCTCGAGGACCGCAGGTCAGGCAATAAAACTTATTGTTTCGGCGTCAAGTAATGACTCAGGAGATTTGACCTACCAATGGAGAAAGGGTGGCTCCAATATTTCGGGAGCGACGGATTCCACATTGGTAATCACATCTCTCGTTACTGGTGACGCTGGCACATATACCGTTGTTGTTACAAACACTAAGAGTGGTACGACTGCAACTGCGACATCAACTGGGGCATTAGTAACTGTTTCCACTGCGCTTTCGATTACAACACCAACGGGTTCTGGAATAAGCAGTTCTTATCTCTCGACATATTCATTAACCATTAGTGCAAGCGGTGGGTCGGGAACAAAGACATTTGCGCTGACATCGGGCACACTCCCTGCTTGGGCATCATTGAGCTCCTCGGGAGTTATTACCGGTACACCAAACGCAGTTGCTGTGACATCTGGTCTCCTTGTTACGGTCACGGATGCAAATAGTGCAATGGCGGCTACGAGTTCATTTAGCATCACGATAGGTAAAGCTGATCCGGTTATTGCGTGGGATACACCGTCCCCAATTCGATTTGGTGCCCATCTGACATCAACAGAAATGGATGCAACCGCATCCTTTGGTGGGAGCGCTCTTGCTGGTGGATTTGTCTACACACCCGATGCTTCAACAACTTTGTCATCTGGGACTGTCTCACTTTCAGCAGTCTTTACACCTACAGATGGCACTCACTACAACACAATTACCACAGCTAATTCAGTTGTTGTATTGAGTGCAACAGGTCCGAACGCTCCAGCAAAGCCAACGCTTACTGCGACAGGCGCTGCTGCAGGTTCGTTGATTCTTACATGGTCGCGCATCACAGGTTCTCCAGAAAATGGTGGATCAGCAGTGACGGGTTATCAATATCGCGTACAGCGCACCGATTCCGAATCATGGGGAGATTGGTCTTCTACGCAGGCGGAATCTGCAACGACAGCAACTATTTCTGGCCTCACTAAGAACAAGGCTTACATTGTTCAGGTGCGTGCAGTAAATGCCGTACATGAAGGTTCTGTATCAATATCTTCTACATCAGCCACCGTTGCAGGCGTTGCCGTTGCGGTTCCTTCTGCTCCTCGCAATGTCGCAGTGACGACAGAAGATGGAAAACTATTTATTAGCTTTGACACGCCTTCGGGAAGCAGCGAAGGCGATGAAGGCGATTCTGATGCGAAGATCACTGCCTATCAATATTCACTCGATGGCGGATCAACGTGGAAGTCAACAGGAAGTACTTCACATCCAATAACTGTGACATCTCTCGTAAACGGTACGACTTACGATGTGCGCGTACGTGCGCTTAACTCAGTAGGTACCGGAACCGCGAGCACAACATTTACAGGTAGCGCCAAACCAAATAAGGCACCTGATAAGCCAACAATTGTTTCCATTGCTGTTGGTACTGGCGCGCTGACCGCCTCCTTTAATCCACCTGCAGATACAGGCGGAGGAACGTTGACTTATAGCTACCGTTTGCAGACTTCTAACGATGGTGACAGTTGGGGAGACTGGAAATCCACGGGAACTCTAACTGCGACAAATACTGGATTTAGTTATGTGATTTCGGGTGTCAATAACGGTTCTACATACCACTTACAAATGAAGTCCACGAATGAGTTCGACCGATCCTCTGGCGTTACATCTACCTTTGAAAAATCGAGTTCTAAGGCATCAAAACCAACAATCACATCACAACCAGTGGCACAATCTTTAACTGCTACTCAAACATCTGCCTTTACCTTGAGCGTTACTGCAACTACCGGCTCTGGTGAAACCCTTTCCTATCAGTGGTACAAGACCTCTTCAGCCATTGATGGAGCAACAAGTGCAACGTACGCGATTGCTCGCGCGTTGTTGGTGGGGGATGCCGGTGATTACTACGTCATTGTGTCTTCAACAATTAATGGAACTTCAGATACACGCCAGTCCAGCACGGTGCACCAAAACGTTGCAGCGAAATTGACGGTCAGTGCTACTGCACCTGGTGCGACAGCGAATTCGGATTACTCGAAAGTTCTTTCCGTAACAGACGGAGCGGCGCCATTTACCTGGGTTGGCACAGGGGTTCCCACAGGTCTGACCCTGGATTCAAATGGAACTTTGCACGGCAAAGTGACAACGGCAAATACATATACCTTCTCGGCCACGGCAACAGATAAGAATGGTGTTTCAAATACAGCCACGGTCTCTTTGCTTGTTTCGCCTGCACTTTTGATTGTCACAACCTCTCTTGATGCCACCTCTGTTGATAAGTCATATTCAGATGTACTTACTGCCTCTGGTGGAAATTCCTCTAGTTATACATGGGCAGTTACTGGTGATGTTTCTTTACCGTCGGGATTAACACTTTCCTCCGGTGGCACAATTGCTGGAACAACCGGACACACAGCAACGTCAAAGACTTTTAGCATTACCGTCACAGATGCCAATGGCGCGACACTGACATCCAAATTCACCATTGCAGTAGTAAGTGGTGTCGCAGGTGCTCCAACACTCAATGCAACGATAACCAAACCAGCCAGTGGTCAGTTGGCCATCTCATGGACAGCGCCATCAGATATTGGCGGATCCTCAATCACTGAGTACGCAATCAAGTACGTGTCATCATCCTCAGGTGATAGTGAAGACAAGGGAACAAAGACTGTAAAGGTTTCCGATCTCGGCGGGTCCCCATTTAGCGCAACGATTTCAGAACTCAAGAATGGTCGTGAATATACGATCTCTATTTCTGCAAAGAATTCTGGCGGATATGGAACATCCTCACTTTCATACACCGCAACCCCTGGAGTAACACCTGGCAAGCCACAGTCGGTCACAACGACTCTTGATGGCGCCGGCATGGTTTTGCGTTGGAAGAAGCCAGATGGCGAAGGTTACGGAGACCTTACTTATTCAGCGCAGTGCAAGAAAGATTCGGATGCATATACAACTGTCGTCATAACGGGTTCATCCTCTGAAGATGAAGGCCGCATGTCCAAGACAATTACTGGACTGACCGCTGGTTCTCATTACATCTGCCAGGTGAAGAGCACTTCCACATATGGCTCAAGCGAGTGGAGCACAGCAACTTCGGATCTTACTTACATGGCAAAGCCGGGTACTCCGCAATCAATTTCTGGATCCTCCAGTGGAGATGGAAACGTAACTGTTTCTTGGCAAGCCCCTGCAAGTAATGGTGGCGGCCAGATCACGAGTTACATTGCATCTTCTAATAAGAATGGTGGCGAAGATAACGAAGGCAACAGAAGCTGTTCCATTGCACGTGCATCTGCAAGCGATGCCGCTAATTGGGATGATGCTGGATATACATTCACTTGCAAGATTGCAGGAATGCCAAAGAAGGGCAGCTTTAAGGTTTATCTCGTTGCAGTGAACGCTGTTGGTACATCAGCTAAATCATCTGGCACTGACGTCACCATTGAGGGCAAAGCTCAAACCCTTACTCTTCCTCTAGCTGCTCGATCAACAATCAATAAGAAGGTTGGCGACGCCGACTTCTCTATCGGCGCAACTGTTGATTCTGGTCTAAAAGTTGGATACACAAGTAATAATCCAACAAGCTGTTTGGTGACATCGGCAAGAATGATTCGCCCACTGGCCGCCGGAGATTGCGTCATCACTGTTACTCAAAACGGTAAGAAAGATGACAACAACGATGGCGAAGATTCTGAGTATGGGCAGATTTCTGGCAGCAACACGGTAAATGTTCATGTAACTGCCGCCACTCCTGGTGCACCAATTATTACTGGGGTAGTTGTTGGTGATGCAACAATTACTGTTACCTGGAAGCCAAATACCGGAGTGGGAAGCGCGCCAACGGGCTACAACTTCCAATATGGCGATACTGCAACTTCTGTGACGTGGTCGGCTTCAACGCCCATCACTGATGCAACTTCATCCATCACTTACGCCCTTAGTAGTCTGACAAATGGCACGGGATACGAAGTCAGAGTGCAAGCAGTCAATGGCGCGTTAATTTCTGATTGGATAGTTGCAGCTGGTCCATATATTCCTGCGGGAGTTCCAAGTGCACCTGCAGCTCCTACAGTCACTATGTCGGATTCGAATGGAAGCGCAAGTATTTCTTGGAGTGCGCCATCGAGTAATGGCGGCTCACCAATTAAGGGCTACAAGGTCACATCGACACGAACGGGATCCACTGCTACATGTACCACGGGAATAGTTTCCCTCACGTGCAATATCGGTGGCCTGGCAAATAAATTTGGTTACTCCTTTACCGTCCAAGCCCAGAACTCATCCGTAACTAACGGGGGATGGGGCGCTGCATCATCTGCAACAACAGGAACTCTCAATGGATTAGCCCAAGCGATCATCTTTGATACGTCAACTGCCATCATCGGTTGGACCGTTGGAGATGCTGATGTTCAACTCAAGGCAAAAACTGATAGCGGATTAGCCATTACCTTTGGATCCACTGATTCATCTATATGTTCTGTTTCATCTTCAGGAAGTGTTCACTTCAAAACTTCCGGAAATTGCCAGATCACGATGGATCAATTAGGAACTGGAACAAATTATTCGGCCGCTACACAAGTTCGTGCTCTATTGGTGATCGACCCCGCAACGCCTTCTGCTCCACTCATCACTTCTGTAACAAACGTGACAACCGGACTCACCGTTGTATGGAGCGCGCCTTCACGTTTGGGCGGCGCACTTACATATGTTGTGACTGCCGTACCTACGATGGATTCATCAACCGCCGTTACATGCGCGCCCGTTGCTCCAGCAATGACTTGCACCTTGCTTGGCGATGGTGGCACTTTGGTTAAGGGCACCGAATATTCAATTACTGTTGTTGCACATAATGCTGCGGGCGATGGACCTGCATCGGGTGCCCGCATTGGTAAGTGGCAGACAAAACCCACGGTTCCAAATTCCGCTACTGCGGTTAAGGATTCAACAGATGGACGCGCCATAAACGTGACTTGGGCAAAGAGCACTGACGATGGCACTTCCTCGATACTTCGATACGTTGCAACCGCCACCCCAACGGATGGGTCGCTGTCTGCCAAAACCTGTCAGGTTACGCCAAGCGGAGCCCTCGATACATCGGGATACACCTGCGCGATTACTGCTTTGCGCGCGGGAGCCACATATAACATCGCCATCGTTGCTGTGAATGCAATTGGCACATCCCCTAGCGCCGCTGTTAATGGAATTGTTCCTGGACTTACTCAAACAATTACCGTGACAACACCGATTCCGAAAGTACTTGGTGCCTCAGACTTCGCACTAGATGCGTCCTCGACTTCTGGTAAGCCTTTGACTTACACAACAAGTGATTCGACTTGTACATTGCCATCTGCCGGAGTTGTTCACGTCGTCTCTGTAGGAATATGCACGATTCATATCAATCAGAGCGGTTCAACTTCCTCTGATGAATTTGGATATGCACCAGCTGCTCAAGTGGATGCGGTTATAAATATCACAGCTACTACTCCTGATGCACCAGCGATTATCAAGGCGGTCCCAGGAGTTGGCAAAATTACCGTTACTTGGACTGCTCCAACCTTTACCGGTGGAGCGACGACAACGACAACAGCTCGGGCATATTTGGCAGGGACTGCAGTTGGTTCTTGCACCACTTCACCATGCGAGATAACAACGGGATTAGTCAACGGAACGACCTACACGGTGAAAGTCGAAGCACAGAACTCTGTAGGTTCAACATTTAGTTCATCACTCACAGCTCGTCCTTATGACGCACTTCCTAATGCCCCTGTTCCTCTTGTGGCTCAAGGCGGATTAGCGCAGGTCGACCTCTCTTGGACAGCTCCGTCCAATGTTGACGCTCTTGGCGTTGGGCATTCGATTCATCACTATCAAGTGGAAGGTCGCATCGCGCCTGCTAACCCTGCCGATGCATGGCCAGGCACTCCAGCACTTTCCTACAATCCGGTAGATACCAACACTGCAACCACGACATCGTTTGCAGGTTTGGCTCCAGGAACCAGTTATGAATTCCGCGTACGAGCAGTTGGTGTTGATGGCGGTACAACAACGTATAGCGAATACACCGGATCCTCATACGCCAATACATTTGGCGTACCCGTCTTTACTGGTGCAACCCTTTCACTCACACCTGGCTTTAGCGCAGGGCATGCAACGATCACTGTTTCCTGGCCTGTTCCATCATCCAATGGCGGAACTTCGGTAACTGGGTTTACTGCGACAGCAACAAATGGTGGGACATCGACTTCGTGTTCAGGTGCAGCAAACGCAACTACTTGCACCATTCTTGCATTGACGAGTGGACTTCCTTATTCGGTTTCACTTGTAGCAACGAATGCGGTGGGCAATAGCCTTCCACTGACTGGTTCTGTTACAACCGTCGGTGCACCAACTGTTGCGCCAGTAATAACTGGTGTAACAAGTTCAGTTGATACCGGTACAGCAACAATTTCGTGGACCGGTATCCCAGCCAGTGGCAATGGTGGCAAGGTTGTTACCTCATACACCGTCAATGCTTATAAAGATGGCTCTGGAACATCCAGTGCAAGTTGTTCGGCAGTGAGCACCGATACTGATTCAACGCCAGGTAGCTACTCCTGCACGATCACGGGTCTTACATATAAGTCTGACTATGTCTTTAAGGCAGTAGCAACAAATATCGCTGGAGACGGCCTTGCATCAGCGGCAACAACACCAGCGGTCAATTTGGTATTAGTTCAAAGTATTTCTTTCGCTAATCCATATTCATCTGGGGTAGTTAATTTCACCGTCGGATCAGTTGTTCTCAGTGCGACCAGTACATCAGGTGGCGCGATCTCGTTTACAACCGTATCTAGCGCATGTTCAGTTTCTGCTTCCACCGTAACTTTCCTAGGCTTAGGAACTTGCGCGATTGTTGCTAACCAAAATGGTGCTGGTACTAATTACGCTGCTGCTGATCCCGTCCCACAAACATTTACCATCCAAGCGATTGCCCCTGAGAGCGTCTCCTTGCTTCAAGTAGAACCTGGCGCCAGCACACTCAAGGCAACATGGAGCATCATCACAGTGGCACAACTTGGTGGCTCGGCTTTCAAACACTATGTAATTAGCTGGGCAAAGAACTCCAACTTCTCTGATGAAACAACTGCAATCGTTTCAACTCGCACCACCGATAACTATCAGATTCCTGGACTCGATGCACTTGCAACATATCGCGTACGCGTTCAGGTTATTACCGAAGATTGGGCCGATGGCAGCGCGTGGAGCAACGTGCTAACTGGCACAACATTTGGTCTTCCATCTGCGCCAACAATCGAGCCAACTCCAACATCTCCTGCACCAGGTTCTGCAACCATCACGTGGGCTGATTCCACAAATGACGGCGGCACTCCTATTACCGGATATGTTGCCAAGGCATATGACGCGACGTCAGATGCACTTACGGGTCAGACATGCGCTTCATCCACGCAGACTTGCGTAATTTCAGGACTCAGCGGGGCCGTCTCCTACAAGTTCCGCGTCTTTGCATCCAACGCTGTTGGTAGCACTTCATCTGGCCTAACAACCACCGCTTTGCGCCCTGGTTCTTCACAAGCGCTCACAGTTGCCAACGTTTCTAAACTTCATACCGACGCCAACTTCGCAGCGGATGCTTCAAGCAGTTCTGGTTTACCCGTTCAATTCTCGAAGGTTTCTGGATCTGACTCGCTCTCTGATACTTATAACGCCACACCGTGGGCTTCAGGTCGGGCCGTATGTTCTATGGATTCAGCTACCGGCGCTGTAACGATTGATCTTGCAGGTACATGCACCATCGCTGCTGATCAAAACGGATATGACGCCGTCGTGGGTGGAAATAGCACGACCTATCTTGCCGCACCTCAGAAGACTTTCACGGTGACAGTTGCTGCAACACTTCCTGGTGTGATTCGAGTTCCAAGTGCAACCTCAGATAACGCCAAGTTGCGGATTCAATGGAGTGCGCCGACAGCTGGCGCCGACGGGGGAGTCCACATCACTGGTTACCAAATAACCTGGTGGAATCAGACAGATCATGCATGGAATGTGGGAGGAGCGATGGCGCGACCTTCGGACGCAGATTTTGCTGCCTTTAGCGTTAGCGACACCTCTAGTTGGTATAACTTTGGTCGCATGATGGTCAACGCGGCTAACTGGTATGACTTCTATCTCGAGAATTTGCATAACGGTGATACCTACACAATCTTGATCCAAGCCCAGAACTCTGTTGGGTTGGGCCCAGAATCTTTATGAGACGTTGGGCACTGCCTGTCCTGCTACTTCTTACCTTCAGCGCAGTTCCATTAGCTAGTGCATTCGATGGGACACCCATCGGTGCACCTAATCCTGTTTCTACCGGAACCTCCGGTGTGGTGGCAGTTGCCCGAGTAGATGCAGTCACATCTAATGTGAACGTCACATGGACTACGCCCAGCAATGATGGCGGTTCAGCAATTACTGGATACGGTGTTTCGACAACGTTGAACACTTCTGGCGGCGCTGCTGTTTCTGGAGCAAATTGTTCTGTGCCGGCAGGAACGTTGACTTGCGTAATCACAGGATTGAACTTTGCGACCACATATGTTTTCACGGTTGTTGCATCCAATGCCATCGGTACAAGTACACCAACTTCGAGTACCGCATTCTTAATTACTCCAAAAACTCAAACCGTCACTATTACGGGCAATCCTGGTGATCGCACTTGGGGTCAACCAGATTTTCAATTGCATGCCACTGCCTCATCGGGATTAACAACCGCATGGTCAAGTACTACATCCAGCACATGCACTATCGACACAACAGGTGTTGTGCATCCGACATCGATCGGTGATTGCATTGTTCTAGCCACTCAAGATGGAGTTGGTACCGCGTATTCGCCCGCGTCAGATACTGCAACGGTCAAGACGCTTGTTTCCCTCACCGCGACACAGGGAAGCGCATCAAATATTCAGGGGACAAGTGCCACGCTCAATGCAACTGTTCCATTTCCTGGCGCCAATGTTTCGCCCATCTTCCTTCTTGTCAAAGCCAATGTTGGAGGCACCTGCACTCTTGCATCAGGCGTTTCCGCGGGAACGGTTTCTCCATCGCTAATTACTTTGACAAGTTCTAATGCGATATCAGCATCAGTGGGGAGTCTGACCCTAGGCACGCAATATTGTTATTGGGCACAAGTTACTTATGCTGGGGTGACTGTCACCAGTGATTCCGCGACATTTACAACACTTACTGGGCCAACTTTGCTTTATACGGGAACAACATCAGGACAAGTGGGCGTTGCACAAACAGGAACGTTGACCGCAACAGGTGGCAGTGGGATTTATGCCACGTGGGATGTTCTCGCAGGTTCACTTCCAACAGGCCTGTCTATGACACCAGGATCAGGGTCGGCAACGATTGAGGGAACCCCCACCATCGCAGGAAATTCGGCAGCGCTTTTCACTGTTGTAGATAGCAACGGTCTTTCAACTGATTACACAGTAAATTTCACAATCGTTTCGGCATCATCGCCGGCACCGGTAGTAGTGACACCACCCGCCGTGGTTACTCCTACTCCTACTCCTACACCGACCCCGACACCTACGCCGACTCCGACTCCTGTCGTGGTAATTCCCAATCTTGCAATCGTGTTGGATGAGGCAACGAATATTCAAAGCAAAAGCGCAACCCTAAATGCAACAGTGGTGCGCCCAGATGCCGATGTCAGCGTCAAGTTCTGTATCTCAGAAACAAATGCAATGGGCGCGTGTTCGGCGCCTTCAGGAGTGAGTATTTCTGGGATATCTCCGGCTCTGGTTACTAGTTCCAGTGGCACATCAGTCAGCGCCGATGTCAGCGGACTTGCACCACGCTCTAACTATTACGTGTGGGCCATTGCAACTGCCGACGGCAAAACAGCGATCAGCCTTATCCGCATGATCCATAGTGCAAATGGACCAACGTTGATTGCAACGGGTAAAACAACTGTATCCATCAAAGATTCAGTAAAGATTTCATTGGTTGCCATAAGCGGATCGGGTACATATAAGACTTGGACTGCTACAAATCTACCTGCAGGTTTGGTTTTCAAGGGGAGCGGGCCTAATGCATCAATTTCTGGGACTTCCACAAGAGACGGAATTTTTGGTGTAAATATTTCGGTCCTGGATTCAACAAATCTCATTGGTTCCATCCTTGTAACTCTAGAGATCCAAGGTCTTCCGGTTGATGGCGAACCTGCACCCGTGACCTCCTCCAATGTGCAAATTGTTACCCCTACTTCTATTCAAGTCTCTTGGACGCCCGGTGAAGGTGCGGCTACATACGAAGTTCGCTCCGGCAACAAAGTCCTGTGTGTGACCACTACTTCATCTTGCGTCGTTGAATCATTACTCGGGCCTAAAACGCCAATCCAAGTAGTACCAAAGAGCGCTAGCGGTGTCGCTGGAAATGCGGCTAAAACTGTTTACAAGGCTCCGACAAAACTTATTCAAATTGGTTTAGTTAATTTCGCCTTTGGTTCTTCTGTTCTAGTGCCAGCGGCGCAGACACAATTAAAGAAACTTGCATCAACCATGTATGCCCAAGGTTTTACATCCATTGTCGTTGCAGGGCATACCGACACAGTCGGTGGCGTAAAGCTAAACAATGCACTTTCATTGGCACGCGCTACGACTACGTATAAGTACCTTCAGAAGATTCTTTCTAATATGCCGATCTCGGTGAGATTGCAGGCAAAGGGCTATCGCGAACCCTTGGCTACAAATAAGACGGCAGAAGGCCGAGCAATCAACCGACGTGCGGTTCTTTCACTGAGTTAACACGGCACGTTGATTGAGTATTACCCTTGCCACATGCGCGCTCTAGTCTTTGATGGACCAGGTTTAACCCCATACATCACAGATTTACCGATACCTGACCCCAAGCCCACGAGTGCGATTATCAAGGTAGAGGCCACCGGTTTATGCCGCAGTGATTGGCATGCATGGATGGGTCACGATGATGACATCACTCATTTCCCTCACACACCTGGTCATGAATTTGCAGGCACTATCGCCGCTATCGGCACGGAGATAACACAACTCAAAGTTGGAGATCGCGTTACCGTTCCTTTTGTCAGCGGATGCGGCACCTGCATTCAATGCCAAACCAACAATGCGCAAGTGTGTCCCAATCAGTGGCAACCAGGATTTGACGGACCAGGATCTTTCGCAGATTTTGTAGCAATACCAAATGCTGATTTCAATGTCGTGAAGATTCCAGATTCCATGTCATATGCCGTTGCGGCCTCACTAGGTTGCCGCTTTGCAACTTCCTACAGAGGATTGGTTCTCGTACATCAAACACAAGCAACGGACACTGTTGCGATATTCGGTTGCGGAGGAATAGGTCTTGCGGCAATCATGATTGCAGAGTCTCGTGGTGCAACGGTAATCGCTGTTGATCTTTCCGATAACGCACTCGCATTTGCACTCAGTATTGGCGCCGACCATGTCATCAATGCGAGCCATGTAAATCCTGTTCTAGCTATTCGCGAACTCACTGGACACGGAGCCAGCGTCAGCGTTGATGCGCTGGGGAGCGTTGCTACTTCATCTCAATGTATTCAATCATTGCGCCCACGCGGACACCATTTACAGATTGGACTGCTTCCACCCGTAGTCATTAAGGATCGTGCCACCGTTGCGATGCATACGGTCATTAGTCGAGAACTTAACATTCATGGTGTTCACGGAATGTCAGCTGCGGATTATCCAAAGATGTTGGCAGATATCTCTAGCGGTTTATTGCATCCCGAGAAGCTAATCGCAACGACTATTACTCTGGAGGAAGCACCTGAAGCGTTGATGGCTATGGATCAAGATCGCGCACCAGGAATTACTGTCATTGCCCTCTAGCTGATTCTATTTCTGGAGAAACACCAAAGCCCCGCGAGCATTTCACGGGGCTTTGGTGTTTCGCTCAATTGATAACAATTGCGCATTTCCAACGATGATGATTAAGAATCCGCTAAGTGGCTCTCCTTTTACTAGGATGTTCATCTGATTGAAGAGTGATTTGCAGGTGTAGCGCCGCGAGAATTTTCTGAAGAGTGATAACCGTGGGGTTTCCCAATCCTCTTTCGAACCGGCTGATATCTGCTTGAGATACACCTGTTTCCTCGGACAATTGCATTTGAGAAAAGTTCAACTCTTCCCGCCTCTTGGCAACAAGTTCGCCCAAGCCGAAAGTCCGTTGATAGTCATTTCGAATGCTCTTTCTAGCAGCTTTTGCGAAATCACCGAAGGCGGGTATGACCTGTAAGGGATGTGCAGCAATTACTTCCTGATAATTCTTTGCCATCTCCGTGCCTCCCTATGCTGGAAAATCATTATATGTTTTAACATATACTACTGTATCGGCCTTCTCCGCTACTGATCCAATGAGCGCTTCGTGCGTTTCTGGCGGCTCCTTGATTTGTGTTCGACCAATAGTTTTCACGCCTGTTTGATTTCGCCGCTTTGGCGCTTTGCTGTTGGGTCGGACCCTTTGTCGTATCCACCAATCAGCAGCACGATTCGCTGGCCTTCGACCGAGAAGAAGACGCGAAGCAGGACTGGATCGTTGGAACTTGGCGAAATAGGTGGAGTGATCTGAGCATGGTTGTAGATCGCGTTGATTGGTTTTCTGATTCTGAATTCGTATAGCCCTTTTCCCAACGCCTTGCCCCAAGAGGATTTACATACGTTGTTTCCTTGTTTTGCGAGGATTTCTTCTATCGAGGCGTCAAGCACTATTGCACTGGTCAAATCAAGTGACTTACGAAAGGTTAAATACGGCAAGGAACCGTCATCCCTTTCGTAAATCATCAGAGTCCATCCAGATCGATCTTGGCTAGGTGGATTTTCGTCTTTTGGGTGGGGCATAAGCAATGACTTTAGGTTCGTGATACGACAAAAGGTGATTTCTTATACACAGGCGAAGCAGGGGAATTACTGTCATTGCCCTCTAGCGAAAATTGAACCTAGGAATTTGAAGATACAGGTGCAGTGCTTTGCGCACTTCTAAGGCCGGCTAATCTTTCGCGCGCAACATGCTGACTAGGGGACTCAGACCCAAGCAATGCGGTAAAGATATTGAGCATGCCTCGTGCAATCTTCAACCAAATCTTATTGGGCCGCTTCAATTCTAGAATAGCTAATTCGTTATCGTGCAAAGTGCAGATCGCCGCTTTCGATAGCACGCGATAAAAGATCATTGCAGCGCGGCCAAATGGGGGATTGAGGATAAATCTCACCACATCATTTGTTGGTCCCGAATGCGCCAAGTCATTGACCCGGAAATCATCTAGGCACGTTTCGAGTTCAGCCACACTCTGTGGGGCACTTTCAAGCCCAAGGCGCACAGCGCTCTTTGCCCAGTCCCTCACATATTCATCCGCGCCATCGGTAATCGGATAGCCCAACATCTGATGGCACTTTAAGAACGAATCGGTAAATGCGCAATGCACCCACAACAAAAATCGGGGATCGGCTGCGCGATAGTTTGCATGCGCGCCATCTTTCTTTGTGTACTCACCAGAAACGCCAGCATGCATTTTGTTTACGCGGTTAGCCTCTTTTTCAATTGCTTCAGTAGATCCAAATGTTGTGATTGTCAGCCATCGCGTTGTGCCGGCCAACCGACCCAATGGATCACTTTCATAACGCGAATGTTGAGCCACACCACTCAATGGCGCAGGGTGCGCAGCTTGCAATAAAAGCGCCCGTATTCCCGCTACTAAAGTTGCAGCTGATCCATGCACTTGCCAGACCGCACCATCTTCTTTGAATAATCCCGCATCTCCAGTTTCAATGCTCTTAACCCAATCTGGTTTGCCATCTTTGTGGCCAGATACGGCCTCACGGAACATGTCAGCGAAGTTGCTCGTAAACCGCTTAGTGAGGGGGAAATCCCGAAGTTTTGGCACAAGACAATTCTAGACAATAGAGTCATTTCCTTCAGTCTGAAATTTCTTCCCCCGTTAGTTAGGGCTTTATCCAATGGGATTGCTCTGACATTTGTGGCCCTGCAATCCACAGGAGACCAATGGCCCCGCAGATTTCTCCACGGGGCCATTGCCTTTAACTGAGGTTAACTACAACGCGCCTACATCGAACTTTCCGTGATCAGGGCTATCCGCGAACGAGTTTCCCTGGCACGTTCTTCGTCTCCCTGGAGTTCGAAGATCTCGGCAATCAGTGCCTCTGCATCAATCACCAGCGACCACGTCGGATCACATTCATTCTTGATGTAGAGATCTTTACCGCCTTTGAGATCAAAGAGCGCCTGGTCATAGTTCTTTTGCGCGATATATCCGCGTGCACGGATCGTCTGCGCTTCCATAATTACCTTGTGATTTTCCGACAACCTGGCCTGCTCAACTGCCAGCGTTGCAGAACTAATCGCTTCGTCAATGCGCGAAGTCTGCAAATAGCAAAGAGCAAGGCTGGCATCGCATAAAAGTGCTAAGCCAATCGCCGAATGCGTTTTCGCAATAGTCCGTGCCTGCATAAGCAAGTCAATCGCCTCGTCATATTGCTCCAGCTTTTCAAGAGCATTGCCGAGATTAAAGAGATCCTTCCCTAAGTAAATCTCTTCATCATCAAAAGGTCTTGTCTTGATGATTTCCCTAAAAGATCGAGCAGCCTCCTCAAACTGCCCGGCTTCATTGAGGAATACACCTAAATTGCGCTGAGCCATAAACAATCGTGGCGAATCAATCTTGGCAAAGAGCGCACACGCAGCCTGCGCCTTCACCACTGCTTCGTCATTGCGATCGAGTTTATGTAACGCGTATGCCATTCCGAGATAGACCTGCGCAAGGTCTGTCTGGTCATAACTTTCAGTCTGAGCGAGATAGATATCCACTGCGGTCTCAGCGAATGTCACCGCTTCCTTCCACTGTGCTTTGTGGTGTGACATATGCGCCAAATCAGAAAGCACACTTGCCTTTTCAACTCCTTCAGAGGTCTTTAACTTCTCCCATAGATGTTCTTCGTGGTTGTGCTCTGCGCCCTCGTGCTCGTTAGTTGTAATACCGACTCCATCTCCCGTGCAGGAAATGTCCATGGTGCCTCCATGGAATTCATGCAGGGAAGGTTTATAACATCGGCGCTTGCTGATTTATTCCCGAGCAAAGAAGAACTCTGACTTTCGTATCTCCAGGGTTGCTCTTTGTAGGTTTTCGATTTAGCGAAGGCTAAAGAAATCTGGTTTCGCTAGATCCGCAATGGCGCATCCCAGCGCCACCAAGATAAAGACGATAAATACTGCTACCCAAATCGGATAGGCGCGCCCCCTATTAGAACTACGAATGATGAAATCCCATAAGTCGCGAGTATTGCCGTATGTGGCTCTAAATCCTTTACGTATGTCTTTGTACCCTGGACCGTGTATCGCCACCTTGAATCGAAGCCGCTCGATTCCGGCCAGGAGATTGGCATCATGAACTTCGCTCAACCGATGCCTTGCCAGAGTTGCTAGTGATGCAGCAGAAATAATCATGGCCAATCCGCAGGCAATTTCCCTTGCAGGATGCGACGTAGCCGAATTAAGAATAATCGTAAATAGGAATGATTCGCCCGTAATGGAAATCAGTGGCACTTGCCAAAGCAGATTGTCCCACTGCATCCTTCGCGCATTAATGATCTGATGCATCTCCGAGAGTTCGACATTGCCCAGAGCATCCAGCCCGTAGGAGAGAGCAAGATCGGGCGGTTCTGAATCTGTGCCTCTTACTTTTCGCCCCCACATTCCATACACACTAGTAGACCTGCAACCTCATTTCTAGGTTTATTGCGTGTGAACTTGAAACCCGAACTTTCTGGGTTTACAACTCATTGCTAGGAATGGATACTTCTAAAATATATTCCATCCCAAGTGTCGCGGTTAGCTGTCTGGTTATGAAGTAGAGAATCTTGGTGCAACCGAGAGAAGCTCACCTTTGTGCGCTCATTGTCCTCGTGGGGATGTGCGGAGGATGCTTGATCTCTACCGTAGCTCAGTGCAAAATCCATATGAAACATGTTCATGACAATATCTTGCACTAGTTCGCTTCAACAACTAGTTCTCAAAATGGAAACGTGAAATGGCATTTACATGAATTGATAGATGCGTCACAAAGGTGATTATCGTGAATCTCGAAATATCAAGAGCGCACACTGTTAACCCGATGTTAGGTAAATATCGGGAATTCGTTACCCAACTGATCACCTGCAATGCTCAAGATGCGCGCATGATAAAACTACTTTCTTCGAAAACATTTAAGCGCACGCTCGCATTTTTAACTATCGGCTCCGTCGCTTTGGTTCTCACCAACGTTGCAGCCACACAGGCAACCGCAGCTCAGGCCTACAAATACAGCATTGCTCTCATCGGCGATATGCCTTATGACGCTAAAGGTGCTGCACAAGCACCTAATGTGATTGCGGCACTCAACGCATCAAATATTGAACTGACACTCTTTGATGGCGACACTATGAGCGGAAAAGGCGACAAGTGCACCGACGCTGCATACCCAGCTCTTAAAACTACTTTCTTCGATAGATTCTCAAAGCCAATCTTCTACTCCGTTGGTGACAATGAATGGGTTGATTGCGACCGCCCGGTTAAAGGTGCATTTGACCCATTGACTCGTTTGGCACTGGTACGTTCGAACTTCTTCCAAAAGGCCGATGGCTCCTACATCAAGCTTGGTACACCTAACCCGCGCATTGGGATTGAGCACGATCCTAAGTACCCAGAAATGCAAATGTTTACTTTCAAGGGAATCACTTACATCATCCCTCATGTTCCAGGATCTGCAAATAATTCTGCGGTCGCTACACCTACTTTCAAAACCTACAACGACACAGCCAAAGATGGCGATGATGTTGAATACAAGGCACGCGATGCAGCAAACGTTGCATGGATCAACAAGGGCTTTGCAAAGGCAGTAACAGATGGATCTGCCGGTGTAATCGTTGTCGTTCAGGCCAACATGGACTGGGAAGGTTATGCACGCGATGCAGCTGCTCCTAATAATGAGAACACAGCAGCGTTTGCAAACGTCAAGCAAGCCCTGCTGACAAACACAATCAAATTCAAGAAGCCCGTGTTGTTGCAAAACGGCGACGAGCACTGGTACCAGGTCGACATGCCAATGAATGAAACCGCTGGCAAGTTGGTTGAGAAGGACAAGGGCTCACTTGTAGAGAACTTCACACGTGTTCAGACCTTCGGTTCTGGATTCAATCATTGGGTTGAATTGATCATCGACCCACGTGCTGAAAACCTATGGACATTCAAGGTTCACCTCATCAAGGAAAACTTAGACGTCCACACAGCCGCGTAGTTAGCCTACAAAACTAGGTAAGACAAAGAGGCCCTCAGGAAACTGGGGGCCTCTTTGTACCTTAAAAGGTATTTACCTACTTCATCCCTGCGAAGAACTTCTTGAGTATCGGCCCCATACTTGCAGCCGCGGCCCACACCTTTGCCCCACCATGATCGGCCCCTGGCACCAAAGTTAAAGAACTCTTGCCATGCAAGCTCTTTAGAACTTTATTCAATTCAATGGACTCATATTTACTTACAGAACAATCCTCATCCCCGTGGAAAATGTAGAAGGCCGGCAAAGTCTTAAGAGCTTTTAGATATGGATACAAATTGGCCTTATCAAACGCAACCTGCGTCTCAGGCAGCGCTTCACTTCCAAACCACGGATTCTCGGCAACAGTTATCGTCTTACCGAAATTTGCACTGCAGGGATACTTCACGAGATTTGCCTTCATTGTTCGAAAATTGGCATTACCAAATAAATCAATAACGGCAGATACGCCAGCTGATACTTTGATATTTGGATCGGCTGGATTATCAAAGATCGTCTTTTGATCCCCGGTAGCCCCCGCCATCAGTGCTAAGTAAGCCCCAGCGGATTCACCCCATGCCGCAAATTTCTTTGGGTTATATCCGTACTTAGATGCATTGGCTCGTAAATATCGAATAGCGCTCTTCGTATCTTGACCAGCCCCAGGAAACTTAGCTTCATCGATAAGGCGGAAATCAATACCAGCAACAGCGATTCCGTTGGCGATAAGAATCTCCAAAATCTTGGCGCTATCGTCGTATTTCAGAACATCTTTATCGAAAACCATGAAGCCACCACCATGCAACCAAATAACCAACGGAGGGTTCTTCACTCCAATTGGCATATAGATATCGAGTTTCTGAGATGGAGAATCCGTTGCATACGTAATATCAGTAAAAATCTTCATCTTCGCTTTTGCTTTATCAGATAAGAAATAGTTATGAGGAAATCCTGGAGGCCAATGAGATACCGGCCCCGACTGCGCCCCCATTGAGTTCCCACCGATTGGATCGCTTGACCCAGCAGATCCATTTGATCCAGTAGAACCAGCAGAACCTGTCGGTCCACTTGGCGTTGGTTCGGGGATTGGATCTCCCTCTATCCACCATTTCTGGACTCCATTAACGAGAGTGCAAATGAATGCCTTCCCATTAAATGCACTGATGGTTTTCACGCCAAGTTCTGTTCCAGGACAGGTTCTTCCCGGGGCTGGTTGATCAGGTGGATACCCATCATCAAGGGCAGCAAAGGAATTAGGCGCAAGTAGGAATTGACCGATCAAAAGAGCAATCAAGATTGGTGATAGCAATCTGGTTAATCGCATCTATCAATCCTCAATCGAGTCCAAGGGCGGTTGCTCTTCCTTATGTGCAGACTACCTTGCCCATCTTGGATAGTCCATGTTCAAATATTCTAGATATCGGTAAATATAGGTACTTTCTGAATCAGATTTTGCAAATGAGAACCAAAGTAGTTGCCGCATTGGTGACTTTCTTAACTTTGCCAGTAAGACGTATCCGTAACTGCAATCGTTCCGTCAATAGTTTCACCGATTAATTGAGAGCCTCGACCGCTATCGGAAATGATTGAGAATGCTTCGAGAATCGGCACCGATGGATTGATTGCATACCTTTCGTAGATACCAGGTAATTCGGAATCCGGAATCGTGAATGTGCATTCGATATCCATTCCGCCCAATAAATCCACTCCGTAATCTTCCCACTGCATTTTGAGGATCCCATTTTCGATCCACGCATAATTGCTTTTCCCGTTTGCTCCCTTTATTTGTGTTTGCATGTTTTGCCTACCTTTCGTTAGAAAACTAAGGCTTACGCTCGAGTGCTTTTCTGCTCGAGCAATCCAAATTTGAATGCCACCGCTCGCAATTTCTCGAATCCATCACTCTTGCTCGCATGAATCAAAAGCCAACCAAGACCCACATAGAAAATCGCAGAGGCAATAGCACCAATCCAATCTGCCGAACCAGTGACCTGTTGTGTGTATTGCGCAGATGACTGCAAAACCATAGGTAAATCGGATAGTCCATGTAAAACAATCGGCATCCAAATTGTCCCGGTGTAAATCATTAACCCTGCACATAAGTACCCAAATGCGGCTGCACTCACTATTTGGCTTGCGGTGTAAGCACGCGATTGGCCGCCCCACACATAATTTCCCAAATGTAGAAGTCCAAAATGAACCGATGAAATCGCGGCGGCAACACCAACACCGTAATGCTCTAGTGAGCCAAAGATGAATCCACGGCTGAATATTTCCTCATCGATTCCGATCCAGAGTGTAAAGATCACCCCCTGGAATATCCGCGACATTGAATTATGCATAAAGGAGATATGCAGTAATTCGGGGGCCAGTAATAACGCCAGCACGGCGCCACCCGACGTCATTTTCTGCCGTGATATCCGAAAGCGAAAGCGCGCAAATACCCCAGGGCAGAAGATACTAATCAACATCAGCGAACTCAACGCCGATACAAAGTGGTAGCTAATCCCGATCCACATACCGTGAATCGGTAACCGATGAATCGTGATCAACCCCACTAACCACGTTGTACAAAGCGTGCCAAGAATTACAACAACCAGAGATTTCACGAGGTAGCCACGACTATTCATTGACTGCCCTCCCGTCTCACTGCTCATCCGTTGGCTGCCTGCGCCGAGGGCACCAAGCAAGCTAAACGCTTAACGCTTAGTTCTCAACCTACGAAAATGATAGATCGGGGGTCTGACAAATTTCTGTAAAGGAAACGTCACTCAATCGTGAACTACCAACACTTTAATTCACGGTGGCCAAACACTAAGGAGTGACGAGCAGTTATGTCAGTCCTCTTCACTACTTTGACTACATAGCGTTAATGAGGAGGCACGCTCGATCACTTATCGTGTTGTTTACGCCTCTACCTGTAGGGAGTTTCATTCGAAATAGAAAGTAGGCCCCATGAACATCGCAGCCCACCTAGATGTAGACCTCATTGCACTTGAGGCAGCCGAGCACATCACCTTGATGCTCGACCTCACTGCACCGCAATCTGACGCAAACAAAGACCGCCCTGCCCAAGCAGTGCAGATTGTTCTTGATCGCTCTGGCTCGATGGATGGCCCACCACTGGATGCAGCAAAGGGTTCACTGCTCAAACTCATCGATCGCCTTTCACCGCAGGATTTCTTTGGCCTAGTTGTCTTTGATGACACCGCCAACGTTGCAGTGCCCACTCGCGCAATGGCCGATCACAATATCTTTGAGCTTCGCCACGCAATCGCCGCCATGCACTCAGGCGGATCCACCGATATCTCTGCTGGCTATCTCTTGGGCCTTCGCGAGGTAAAGCGTGTGCAAGCACCCGGTGGTTCTACGGTGCTGTTGATCTCGGATGGTCATGCAAATGCAGGCGAACAACAAGCCGAATTCTTCACCGAGGTCTCAGCTAAGTTAGCGCAAGAAAAGATCACCACTGCAACTATCGGTCTTGGCAATGGTTATGACGAAACCATCCTTGAAGCACTTGCACAAGGTGGCGGGGGAGCACATCGCTTTGCTGCCAATATTGATGAAGCAATCACTGCTATTTCTGCAGAAGTTGATGACCTTCTTGCTAAATCTGTTGTCAATGCAGTCCTTCGTTTAAAGCCACTGCCAGGTATGCACGGTGCACCCACTATCGAATTACTGCAGCGTCTGCCTTACTGGATGGATGGCGATACCTATGTTGTGCAACTAGGTGACCTTTATGCAGGTGAGAACCGTCGCTTTGTTATTGGTATCAGCGTCCCCGAGATTGCATCCCTTGGCCTTTGCACCATTGCAGAGATCACCATCGAATATCTCAACCTTGCTCAACGCCAAGACATCTCTGTAACTCTGCCCGTTAATGTCAACGTTGTCCCCGGTGATCAAGCAGCCGGACGCATTGCCAATCCGATTGTCCGTGCACAACGCCTTGTCATCAGTGCTCAAACCGAGAAGGCACTTGCCTCTGAGGAGATGAAGAATGGCAACGTCAAAGGTGCAATGAAACGCCTCAACGACAGTGCCAACATACTTATGCATGAATCATCCCTCATCGATACCGATGACGAACGTGCCCAAGAAACAAAGACAATCCTTCGCGCCGAAGCGGAAGAACTCGGCAAGTTAGCCCACGATGCCGAATACGAAGCACCCGAATACAACATAAAACGGATGAATGAGTCCTATTC